>AMFO01000264.1_pt1 | contig 67871 bp, 67 predicted proteins | sample 552608 | NCBI WGS metagenome assembly AMFO01 (sample SAMN01893955, study PRJNA167987) | microbial mat metagenome | biome: hydrothermal vent | place: USA: Loihi, Hawai'I | collected 2003-05-01
AATGACACCGGCGGAGCGCCGCATCGCACGCAAGAATCTCAAGCGCTGGCGCCAGCTGCCCCCGGAACGACGCAAGGCCCTGCGTCAGCGGCTGCGCCGCTACCTGCAACTGCCGCCCGACAAGCGCCGCCTGGTCCGCGAACGGGCCCATCAGTTCCGCCAGCTGCCGCCCGAGCGGCGCCGCCAACTGCGCGAACGCTGGCGACGGCTGTCCCCGGCAGAGCGGCGACATGCCCGCGAGCGCCTGCTGCGCGGCGGACGGCCCTTTTCCCGTGGTCCCATGGGACGCCGACGCTGATCCCGCCGGGACCGCAAGGGGAACTCATCACGAGGAGACCGCCGACCAGGTTCAGCCCCTGTCCGCCAAGTGCTTGAACCCACACCGGGTTCTATGCCATAAACGGGCCAACTCGGTAAGAGGATCAAACCGTGCCGGACCTGTCGCAACAGATACTGCGCACCGATGCCTCGGGCATGCCGCTGGAATGGATCGACTACCGTCAGGCAGTCAAGCTGCACGCCCTGGACATGGTGGCCTACACCCTGGGCTCACCGATCCTGACCATCCACGGCGGTATCAACGCCGGCACCCGGCAACGCAGCCGGCTGCAACTGCATTCCATCCTCGCCACCCACGGCAACCAGCAGTCGCACTACCGGCTCGACCGCGACTATGCCCCACCGCTGTGCAACGACACCCTGTTCCGGCGCGACGCCCACCTGTGCCTGTACTGCGGCGAGCGATTCTCGCGGCGCGAGCTCTCGCGCGATCACGTCACCCCGATCAGCCGCGGCGGACAGGACACCTGGAACAATCTGGTCACCGCCTGCATCCGCTGCAATCTGCACAAGGCCGGGCGCACCCCCGAGGAGGCCGGCATGCAGCTGCTGGCGATCCCCTTCACCCCGACCCATGCCGAATACATCTACCTGCAGGGGCGCAACATCCTGGCCGACCAGATGGAGTTCCTCGCTGCGCATTTCCCGCGCACCAGCCCGCTGCGCGCACGGCTCTGAACATGACCCTTTGGCAACACATCGCCGCACGCATCGGCGAGCTGAGCGGCCGCGACTTTCGCCCCGAGCCACCACGCCACCTCGGCGGCGGCTGCATCAACACCGCGCTGCGCCTAGCAGACGACCACCAGCAATGGTTCGTCAAGACCAACAGCGCCGACCGCCTGGACATGTTCAAGGCCGAGGCCGAAGGCCTCGAGGCCATGGCGGACACCGGCACCATCCGGGTGCCGCGCCCGCTCTGCACCGGGAGCCACGCTGGCCAGAGCTACATCGTGATGGAGTACATCGCGTCAGGCGGCGCGGGCAGCCGGGGGCAAGCACTGGCCGGCGAGCGGTTGGCCGCCATGCACCGCCACACCGCCGAGCGCTTCGGCTGGCACCGTGACAACACCATCGGCGCCACCCACCAGCCCAATGCCTGGCGCGCGGACTGGATCGACTTCTGGCGCGAGCAGCGCCTGGGCTTCCAGCTGGAGCTGGCTGGACGCAACGGCTTTCCCAACCTGGCGCGCCGCGGCGAACAGCTGCTCGACCGCTTCCCGGTGCTGATCGACCACGACCCGCAACCCTCGCTGCTGCACGGCGACCTGTGGGGCGGCAACATCACCTTCGACGCCCACGGCCAGCCGGTGATCTTCGACCCGGCGGTCTACTATGGCGACCGCGAGGCGGAGCTGGCCATGACCGAGCTGTTCGGCGGATTCGGTCGCGACTTCTACGCCGCCTACGACGCCGCCTGGCCGCTGGACCGGGGCTATGCCACGCGCAAGACCCTCTACAACCTCTACCACATCCTCAACCATGCCAACCTGTTCGGCGGCGGCTATGCCGGCCAGGCACAGCGCATGATCGACCAGCTGCTGGCCGAGTGCTGAGATGGGTGGGCTGGAGGCCCTGCTGGCCGAGATCCGCGCCTGCCGGCTGTGCGCCGAGGCCCTGCCGCATCCGCCGCGCCCGGTGATCCACGCCCATCCCAATGCACGCATCCTGGTGGTGGGCCAGGCCCCGGGGCGGCGCGTGCACGAGACCGGCATCTCCTTCAACGACCCCAGCGGCGACCGCCTGCGCGAGTGGATGGGCGTCGATCGGGAGACCTTCTACGACGTCACCCGCATCGCCCTGGTGCCCATGGGCTTCTGCTACCCGGGGACCGGCCGCGGGGGCGACCTGCCGCCCCGCCCGGAATGTGCCGCGACCTGGCGCGAGGCCGTGCTGGCCGAGCTGCAACGGGTCGAGCTGACCCTGCTGGTGGGACGCCATGCCATCGCCTGGCACCTGTACCGCGACCAGCGCATGCCGCCGGTGGGCGAGGTGGTGGCCGACTGGCGGCGCCACTGGCCGGGGATACTGCCCATGCCGCACCCCAGCCCGCGCAACCACCGCTGGCTGCGCGAGCGCCCCTGGTTCGAGCGTGAGGTGGTGCCCGCGCTGCGCAAGCGGGTGTCGGAAATCCTGTCACAGGCCGATTGAGGCGCGGACGCCCCTTGGTTCACTGCGGGTAAGCCGCTCCCACAGCATCCAGTAAGCCACTCAATCGCCAAACAGATCGTCGATCAGGGGGCAATGTCCCGCCGCGCCGGGTGCCGCCTCGCAACGCTGGACCAGGGTCTCGAGACTGCCCGCCAACCGTTGCAGATCGGCGATGCGCTCGTGGACCCCGGCCAGATGCGCCAGCGCCACGTTCTTGACCTCCTGGCAACTGCCGCCGCCGTCGGCCAGCGCCAGCAGCTCGCGCACTTCGTCCAGGGTGAAGCCCAGCTCCCGCGCCCGGCGGATGAAGGCCAGGCGGCGCAAGGCCGACTCCCGGTATTGCCGGTGACCACCTTCGCTGCGCGCCGGTGCGGCCAACAGGCCGATCTTCTCGTAGTAGCGGATGGTCTCCACCTTGACCCCAGTGCGCCGAGCCAGGGCACCAATGCTCAAGCAATGCGACATGAAAAAGCCCTTGAATCTGTAGTTACTACAGGTTCTAGACTCCAGGGACCGATGAGTCAAGGAGAACGAACCATGTGGTTTTCCCGCCTGTTCGAAAACGCCGGCGCCTTCGGCTCGGTGCTGGCCGCGCTCAGCTGCACCTCCTGTTTTCCGGCCCTGGGCGCCTTGGGTGCCGCACTCGGCCTGGGCGGCCTGGCCCGCTTCGAGGGCATGGCCCTCAATACCCTGTTGCCGGTGTTCGCCGGCATCGCGCTGGCCGCCAACGTGCTGGGCTTCCTGTCCCACCGGGTCTGGCACCGCCTGCTGGCGGGTATCGCCGGACCCGCCATGGTGCTGGCCACCCTCTACCTGTTCTGGACCGACGACTGGAGCACCTGGATGTTCTATGCCGGCCTGGTGCTGATGGTGGTGGTCGCCATCGGGGACCTGGTCTCGCCGCCAGGCGGTCGCCACTGCAAGACCTGCGAGGCAGGCAACCATGGCTGACTGCTGCAATCCCCCCCTGCACATCGCCATCATCGGCAGCGGCTCGGCCGCCTTCGCCGCCGCGTTGCGCGCGGTAGAGGCGGGCGCCCGGGTGACGCTGGTGGAGGCCGGTGAACGTATCGGCGGCACCTGCGTCAACGTGGGCTGCGTCCCCTCCAAGATCATGATCCGCGCCGCCGATACCGCCTGGCGGATCAGTCACCACCCCTTTCCCGGCATCCACGCACAGCCGCCGGTGATCGACCAGCCAGCCCTGTTGGCCCAGCAACAGGAGGCGGTGGCGATGCTGCGCAAGGCAAAGTACGAGGATATCCTGGCTGCGCACCCCGAGATCACCCTGGTGCGCGGGCGGGCGCGCTTCATCGACCCGCAGCGGCTGCAGATCACCCTGCGTGAGGGCGGCGAGCAGATCCTGGCCTTCGATCGTTGCCTGGTCGCCACCGGCTCGCGGCCGTGGATTCCCGACATCCCGGGGCTGGCACAGACACCCTTCTGGACCTCCACCGAGGCCCTGCTGGCCGATCAGGTGCCGCAACAGCTGGCGGTCCTCGGCGGCTCCGCGGTGGCCCTCGAGCTGGCCCAGGCCTGGGCGCGCCTGGGCAGTCGGGTGACGCTGCTTGCCCGTTCCACCCTGCTCTCGCGCGAGGACCCGGACATCGGCGCCGCACTGGCCGACTGCCTGTGCCGCGAGGGCCTGGATATTCGGCTGCACTGCGTGCCACGCGCGGTCTCCCACGGGTCCGATGGCTTTCGCCTCACCCTGGACGACGGCGAACTGCGGGCCGAGCGGCTGCTGGTGGCCACTGGCCGCCATCCTGATACCGATGCCCTGGGCCTGGAGAACGCCGGTGTGCGCACCGATGCCCGAGGGGCCATCACGGTCGACGAACGCCTGCAAACCAGCGTACCGAACATCTATGCTGCCGGGGACTGCGCCGACCTGCCGCAGTACGTCTACGTGGCCGCGGCCGCCGGCACCCGCGCGGCGATCAACATGACCGGTGGCGAGGCCCGCCTGGACCTGCGCACCCTGCCGGCAGTGGTGTTCACCGAACCGGCGGTGGCCACCGGCGGCCTGGACGAGCGCCAGGCGCGCGCGCAGGGTATCGCGGTCACCACGCGCACCCTGTCCCTTGCCGAGGTGCCGCGGGCCCTGGCCAACTTCGAGACCGACGGCTTCATCAAGCTGGTTGCGCGCGAGGAGGACGGGGTGCTGCTGGGGGCACAGATCCTGGCACCCGCGGCGGGCGAGATGATCCAGACCGCCGTGCTGGCGATCCACGCAGGACTGACGGTGGACGCCATCGGCGACCAGCTGTTCCCCTACCTGACCATGGTCGAGGGCATCCGCCTGTGCGCCCAGACCTTCCGCAAGGACGTGTCGCAGCTCTCCTGTTGCGCGGGATAGCCCGGCACCCGCACCCACAAAAAAGGGCAGAGGCCGAAGCCCCTGCCCTTGCGAACGAAGGTCCGGGAGACAGCGATCAGATGCCGCTGCCCTTGCTGCCGGTGAACTCGGGATAGGCTTCCATCCCGCACTCGGCCAGGTCCACGCCTTCGTACTCCTCCTCCTCGCTGACGCGGATGCCCATGACAGCCTTGATGACCAGCCAGGTCACGAAGCTCACGGCGAACACCCACACGAAGATGGTTGCGGCACCCACCAGCTGACCGGTGAAGGTCGCATCGCTGTTGGTCAGCGGCACGGCCAGCAGGCCCCACAGGCCAACCACGCCGTGCACCGAGATGGCGCCGACCGGGTCGTCGATCTTCAGCTTGTCGAACATGGGAATGGCAAACACCACCAGCACACCACCCACCACGCCGATCAGGGTCGCGGCCAACGGGCTGGGGGTGGAGGGCTCGGCGGTGATGGCCACCAGGCCGGCCAGGGCCCCGTTGAGCGCCATGGTCAGGTCGGCCTTGCCGAACATCATGCGCGCCAGCATGAGCGCAGCGACCAGGCCACCGGCAGCCGCAGCATTGGTGTTGAGGAACACCATGGCCACCGAGTTGGCGTTGGCGATGTCGCCCAGCTTGAGCACCGAGCCACCGTTGAAGCCGAACCAGCCCAGCCACAGGATGAAGGTGCCCAGGGTGGCCAGCGGCAGGTTGCAGCCCGGGATGGGCATGACGCGACCGTCGCTGGTGTACTTGCCCTTGCGGGGGCCGAGCAAGAGCACCGCGGCCAGTGCAGCGGAAGCGCCAGCCATGTGCACGATGCCCGAACCGGCGAAGTCGGAGAAACCGAAGTCATCGCCCAGGTTGAACAGGCCGAACACCGAGCCGCCACCCCAGGTCCAGTTGCCTTCCATCGGGTAGATGAAGCCGGTCATCACCACGGCGAACAGCAGGAAGGCCCAGAGCTTCATGCGCTCGGCCACGGCGCCCGAGACGATGGACATGGCGGTGGCCACGAACACGACCTGGAAGAAGAAGTCGGAGGCATCGGAGTACACCGAGTCACCGTCGAAACCGGCCTTCTTCGACTCTTCCAGCACCGTGGCGGTCAGCGCATCGGCATTCGGCGCGCCGTCCAGCGCGATGCTGCTCAGCAGGTAGTCGCCGCCATACATGATGGCGTAACCGCAGACCAGGTACATGATGCAGGACACCGCGTACAGCGCGATGTTCTTGGTGAGGATCTCGGTGGTGTTCTTGGCACGCACCAGGCCGGATTCCAGCATGGCGAAGCCGGCGGCCATCCACATGACCAGCGCGCCCATCACGAGAAAGTAGAAGGTATCCAGTGCGTACTGGAGTTCAAAGATCTGATTTTCCATGGATAGCGTCTCCCAGTGCCTGATCAGAGTGCTTCGGGACCGGACTCGCCGGTACGAATGCGAATGGCCTGCTCCAGCGGATAGACGAAGATCTTGCCGTCGCCGATCTTGCCGGTGCCCGCCGCATTGGTGATGGCCTCGATGACCGAGTCGAGCTGAGCGTCGTCGATGGCGACCTCGACCTTGATCTTGGGCAGGAAGTCGACCACGTACTCCGCGCCACGATACAGTTCGGTGTGGCCCTTCTGACGGCCGAAGCCCTTGACCTCGGTCACGGTGATACCGGCGATGCCGATCTCGGACAGGGCCTCGCGCACATCGTCGAGCTTGAAGGGTTTGATGATGGCTGATACCAGTTTCATGATGTCTCTCTCCTGGTCGGCACCTCCCTTTCGGGAGGCCGCCAACATGTGGGATGCGGTTGAAAAGTGCCTCAGAACGACCGCGACACCGTCAGTGCCAGGTGCCCGCCACACAGACCCGAGCCCTTGCACATGCCCTTGTTGTCTGTGTCGCTATAAGTCAGGTCGAAGCCGAAGCCGGCATATTCGGTGGAAGCCCCCAGACTCCAGTCAGCGTAGTCCTGCTTGGCAACAGTGGCCTTTTCGCTGATGCTGGTCTTCCCATAGTGCGCGGCAAAGGTGACCATACCGGCCGGCACTTCCAGGCCCAGATCGTAGTAACGCTCGGAACCCAGGTTGAAGAAGTCCGGGCTGTAGTTGACGGTGAAACTGGCGCTGGCCATACCGAAGTCCCTGGAGACACCGACATGGAATTCGTTGGTATCCACACTGGGGCCGGTAGCCTGTCCCGGGTAGTTGTAGCGCAGCGCGCCGACATCCAGGCTCACGGGCCCCAGATCACCGCTCCAGCCAATATAGGTGTCGAGCTCCATGCTCGAACCATTGAAGGCCTTGGCCGCCACGTTCGAACCCCAGACACCGACATAGACGCCGCTGTCGTGGCTGTAATCGAAGCCACCCTGAATGGCCATGTCGTTATCGTTCTGCGAAACGCCCCGGAACATGTAGTCGCTGGTGATGGCGACATTGCCGCTGAATTCAGCCTGGGCTCCCGTGCCCGCCACCAGGGTCGCCAGTCCCAGTGCAATGGCAATCTTCTTCATCTTCATTTGCTTGCTCCCGTGCCTTTCCGGCATCAACTTGGTTCAAGAACAGGTATCGACAAAATGTTCGATACATCGGAACAAGCACAGGCCATGCCACAATGCGCAAGCTTTTGAACATAAAGGATATATTTGAAATTCAAAGGTAACTCAGTTCACCCAGGCGCACCACAACGACACGATCCAGGGGAAGATGGCGAAACAAGCGCACCAGGGTGGTGCGCCAGATTGGTGCGTGCTCAGCGCGAGGAACGGTAGAGGGCACGGCGTCCCGGATGGCTGAGCACCAGCTGCCAGAGTTGGCCATGCCGCGCACGGAAGAAGCCGGCACAGGACTGCAGGTAGTAACGCCACATGCGCTGGAAGCGGCGGTCATAACGCGAAGCCAGTTGCGGCCAAGCCTGTTCGAAACGCGCCGACCAACTCATCAGGGTGCGGTCGTAGTCCTGCCCGAAGTTGTGCCAGTCCTCGATCACCATGCGCCCATCCAGGGCGCGAGCGAGCTGCTGGGGCGAGGGCAGCCGGCCGTTGGGGAAGATGTAGCGGTCGATCCAGGGGTCGGCGTGCAGGCCGGCCCGGTCGATACCGATGGTATGCAGCAGGAACAGCCCCTGGGGCTCCAGCAGGCGCAGCACCGTGTCGAAATAGACCCCGTAGTTGCGCGGCCCGACGTGCTCGAACATGCCGACAGAGACGATCTTGTCGAACCGCCCCTGCACGTCGCGGTAGTCCATCAGCTCGATGCGCACCGGCAGGCCGGCACAACGCTCGCGCGCCAGGCGCTGCTGCTCGCGCGATACGGTGATACCCACGACCTCCACACCATGGTACTCGGCGGCATGTCGCGCCAGTCCACCCCAGCCGCAACCGATGTCCAGCAGGCGCTCGCCCGGCCGTAACTCGAGCTTGCGGCAGATCAGCTCGAGCTTGGCGCGTTGCGCACTCTCCAGATCCTCGGCCTCCGCCCAGTAGGCGCAGGAATAGCTCATGCTAGCATCGAGCATGGCCTCGAACACATCGTTGCCGATGTCGTAATGGTGTTCACCGACCTGGAAGGCGCGCCGCCGGCTTTGCAGATTGAACAGATTGTGGCGCAGGATCTCGCCGAACAGGCGCAAGCGCACCCGGCCACCAAGCCGCTCGTCGATACGCGTCGCCAGCAGGCGATAGAACAATTCGTCGAGCGCCGCGCAGTCCCACAGGCCGTCCATGTAGGCCTCGCCTAAGCCCAGCGAGCCCTGGCGCAGGATGCGGCTGTACACCTCGGGGTCGTGGACCTGGATGTCCCAGGGCCGGTCACCGTTGAAGCGCACGTCCGCTCGTGCCACCAGCTCGGCCAGCACCTGGGGCGGCTCCAGGGCGCCCATGTGTTCGATCTTCCGGGGCAGGCAAGGGTGGTGCAGCAGCTTCATCGCTGTCTCCGGGCCGTGGGATCACGACCATATCCAGTGAATATGGTGCCTTCTGCACAGAATAAATACCCCATGGTCACGATAGTTTCGATCAATGGACAGTCCGCCGCGCCTGGCCTAACCTGTAGTCCACCGAACACGAGGGCTGTCACCATGCTCGATCCCAGGATTCTCGACGATCTCTCGCGCCGCGTCGCCGACGGCATGCCACGCGGCCTGGCCAGCCTGCAGGAAGACTTCCAGCGCAACCTGCGCGCCGCGCTCGAAGCTGCGCTGCGCCGACTCGACCTGGTCTCGCGTGACGAATTCGACATCCAGCAGGCCGTGCTGGCGCGCACTCGCGAGAAGCTGGAAGCCCTGGAGAAACGGGTCACCGAGCTCGAAGCGCGCCTCGATCAGGACTGAACCCGACGGACCGCCAGGGAGGGCGGCCAGAGCATTCGACGCAGGGAAGCCACATGTCACTCGCCATCACCTTGTGCCGCGCAGGGCTGGGTATCGAGGCCCCACTGGTCACCGTGGAGACCCACCTGGCCAACGGCCTGCCGGCCTTCAATATCGTCGGCCTGCCGGAAAAGGCCGTGCAGGAAGCCCGCGAGCGGGTACGCAGCGCCCTGCTGAATGCCGGCTTCGAGTTCCCGGCGCGGCGCATCACCGTCAACCTGGCACCCGCCGACCTGCCCAAGCAGGGTGCACGCTTCGATCTGGCGATCGCCATCGGCATCCTCGCCGCCAGCAAGCAGTTACCGGTCGCCTCCCTGGCAGAGATCGAGCTGATCGGCGAACTCACCCTGGGCGGACAGATCCGCCCGGTGCGCGGCATACTGCCGGTGACCGTCGCCGCTACCCGCGCCGGGCATCGCCTGCTGCTCCCTTGCGACAACGCCGCCGAGGCCTCGCTGGTACACGACGCCGAGCTGTTGCCGGCAGACCACCTGCTGCAGGTCTGCGCTCATCTGACAGGACGCGAGCCCATCCCGCGCCATGTCCCCGAACCGGCCGCGAAAGACGAAGACGCCACGCTACTCCCCGACCTGGCCGAAGTACGCGGCCAGGCTCAGGCGCGACGCGCCCTGGAAGTGGCCGCGGCTGGTCGGCACAACCTGCTGATGATGGGGCCGCCCGGCACCGGCAAGTCCATGCTCGCTGCCCGCCTGCCCGGCATCCTGCCACCCATGAACGAGCAGGAGGCGCTGGAGACCGCCGCCATCCACTCGGTGGCCGGCTTGCAACCCCATCCCGACCACTGGCACCAGCGTCCCTTCCGCTCACCTCATCACACCTGTTCCGGTGTTGCCCTGGTTGGCGGCAGCAGTATCCCGCGACCTGGCGAGATTTCGCTGGCGCACAATGGAATCTTGTTCCTCGACGAACTGCCAGAATTCGACAACCGGGTGCTCGAGGTACTGCGCGAGCCACTGGAGACCGGCCGCATCGTCATCTCGCGTGCCGCACGCAACGCCGAATTCCCCGCGCGCTTTCAGCTGGTGGCCGCCATGAACCCCTGCCCCTGCGGCCATGTCAACGAACCCGACAAGCGCTGTGACCGTTGTACCCCACAGCTCGCCACACGCTACCAGGGGCGCATCTCCGGCCCCCTGCGCGACCGCATCGACATCCAGATCGAGGTGCCAGCCCTGCCGACCCGCGACCTGCTCGAAGCTCCACCCGGCGAGCCCAGCGCCACGGTGCGCGCCCGCGTGATCGCCGCCCGCGAACGCCAGCTACAACGCCAGGGCTGCACCAACGCCGAACTGCAACACGCCGCGCTCGAGCGCCACTGCGCGCTCACCACCGAGGTTCGCCACCTGCTCGAGACCGCCATCGAACGCCTGGGCCTGTCGGCTCGCGGATACCACCGCGTCCTGCGCCTGGCGCGCACCATCGCCGACCTGGACGAGAGTGATACCATCGGGCCAGGGCACATGAGCGAGGCGATCGGGTTGCGGAGGATGGCTCGATGAGCAAAGGTCAGAAGGGCCGTACCCATCATTGGCCTTTTACGCGGTAATATCGAAGAACGAACTCCGGCGCACACCCCCTGCGAGGTCCCCATGTCCATCCTTATCAAGAATCCGAAACTCACCCCCGAGGAATACCTGGAGGGCGAGGAACTGAGCGAGTACAAGCACGAATACGAGGACGGCAAGATCGTCGCCATGGTGGGCGCCAGCCGCAACCACAACACCATCCAGATCAATCTGACGCTCGCCATCGGTACCCAGCTCCGCCCCCCCTGCCGTGTCTACTCCTCGGACATGAAGGTGCGTCACCAGAACACCTTCTACTACCCGGACCTGAGCGTAGGCTGTGAAAAGGAACACCATGACCACTACATGGAGCACCCCCTGCTGGTGGTGGAGGTCTTTTCCCCCTCCAGCGAAAAACGTGACCGCAGTATCAAACGGCTGACCTACCAGCAGATCCCCAGCCTACGGGAGATCCTGCTGCTATCCCAGGACCGGATGCTCGCGGAATGCCACCGTCGGCAAGGGGAAGACTGGATGCTGGAACGATACGAAGGCCCCGAGACACTGGAACTCCAGTCGGTGGGACTGGCCATTGGCATGGAACGGATTTACGAGGGTGTCGAATTCAGAGATTGAAGTCGTGTTGGGAAACGGATCCGGACACACGTCAAGGTTGCGGGTGATCACAGTCTCTTCGTATCCATCTGACCTCAGGCCGGCACGATCCTCAGGCTCGGAAAGATACAGCAAAACCGGCTTCCTTCACCGACCTGGCTCTCTATTTCGATGGCAGCATCATGCCGCAACAATACATGGCGCACGATGGACAGGCCCAGGCCGGTACCGCCGCGTTCGCGCGAGCGGCTCTTGTCCACGCGGTAGAAGCGCTCGGTGAGGCGGTGCAGGTGTTCCGGCGGGATGCCGGGTCCCTTATCGACCACGCAGAAGCGCGCGCCCTCGTCATCGACTTCCCAGTACAGGTCGATGGGAGTGCCGGACGGGGTGTGCAGGATGGCATTGAACAGCAGGTTGCCGAAGGCCGAGGCCAGCTCGCTCTCGCTGCCCAGCAGGCCGGCGCGTGAGTGCAGGTGCAAGGTGACAGGATGCTGGTCACCGTCCAGCCGGCGGGCGTCCTCGACCAGATGTTCGAGCAGCGCGGGTACGTTTACCGGCTCGCGTGGCGGGTTATCGTCTTCCAGTTCCAGGCGCGAGAGCATCAGCAGGTCGGCGACCAGTTGCTGCATGCGTTCGGCCTGGCGCAGCGAGGCGGCCAGGGCATGGTGCACCTCGTCGGGCAAGTCTTCTTCGGCGAGCATCTCCAGGTAGCCGACCACCACGGTGAGCGGGGTGCGCAGCTCGTGCGAGACATTGGCGATGAAGTCGCGGCGTACCGTCTGCACGCGCTTGAGCTCGGTCACGTCATGCGCAGTGAGCAACAGCTGATCCTTGGCAAAGGGCACCACCCGCAGTTCCAGTTCACGTTCGCACACCGCCCCGACACAGTGCTCCAGTGGCGAAGCATCGGCACCCTGACGCAGCCAGTCGGCCAGCGCCGGAGCATCCAACAGTTCGGGCAGGGAGCGACCGACAGCCGAATCGCCGGCCTCCAGTCCCAGCAGTTCGCGCGCCGCCGAATTGAACCACTGCACACGCAGGCGCTGGTCGAGGATGACCGCAGCATCCGGCATGGTCTCGAGGGTATCGTGAAAACGGTGCAACAGGCGGCTCAGGCGCTTCTTGCGCTGGCGTGCGCGCGAACGCACTCGCTCGATGTGCTCAGCCACCGAGCGCCAGACCCCGCGCAGGTCCTCGCCATCACCACCGGCCAGCCATTCCTCGAGCAGCCAGACCTGGTACAGCTGCCACAGCGCCAGGCCGCCGAAGCCGACCAGCAGGGCCAGCACCCAGGCCTGACTCACCCAGCCGAACAGGCCGACCAGGACGGCAACCGTCAGCAGTCTCAGGAGCTCGGCGCGAAACTGCTCATGCACCGCCGGACACCAGCCGGTAGCCCGCGCCGCGCACCGTTTCGATGCATCCGTCCAGGCCGAATGGAGCCAGTGCCTTGCGTAGCCGGCGCACGCTCACGTCCACGGTGCGCTCCTCGAGCGCGACATCGTCGCCCCATACCCGGTCGAGCAACTGACCCCGGCTATACACCCGGTTCGGGTTTTGCAGCAGAAAGCGCAACAGGCGAAACTCGGTCGGTCCCAATGGCACCGGGCTTCCCTCACACGCCACCTGCCGGGTAGCGGGGTCGAGCACCAGTTCACCCAACCGCAAGCGGCCGTCGATATCGCGACCGGCGGCACGGCGCAGCACGGCGCGGATACGCGCAATCAACTCGGGCGGGGAAAAGGGCTTGACCACGTAGTCGTCGGCACCGGCCTCCAGCCCTTGTACCCGCCGGGCCTCCTCGGCCAGTGCGGTGAGCAGGATCACCGGGATGTCGCTCAGCCCCTCGTCCTGCCGGATATGCCGCAGCAGGGCAATGCCACTGCGTTCGGGCAACATCCAGTCAAGCAGCACCAGGTCGGGGCGCCGGATGCGCAACACATCTTCGGCCTCTCTTACACTGCCGGCCTCGAGCATCTCCATGCCGGCGCGCGACAGCGCAAAGCGCACCATGTCGCGGATGGGGGCCTCGTCCTCGACGAACAGGATGGTGGTCATTGATGGCGTACGTCTTCTCCGGTCACCAGGTAGACGACGTGCTCGGCGATGTTGTCGATGTGGCGCTTGCCCCGGTCCAGGGATCTCAGCACCAGCATGAAGTTCACCGCCTCGGCCACATCCTGCCGATTATCGAACACGCACTCTACAAGGTACTTCAAACGATCGCGCAAATCGATCTGTTCTGGCAGCTCACCGGCCACCATCACCTCCGCCTGCCTGGCGTCATCTTCCTCGTAAGCGCGAAGCCCCGTATCCAGCAGTACGATCAGGTGCCCCATCAGACGCTGCACCTCGGCGCGGGGAGAGTGCCCGTCGCAACCAGCCTCCGGCAGCGGCTCCTGGCACAGCACCCTTGCGATCTGGGTCATCTCGTCGCCCAGGCGCTCCAGCTCGGTGACGATACGCGAAGTCGCCACCACATAGCGCAGGTCCCTGCCGACGGGCGCGCGCCGCGCCAGCAGGCTGACGATGAAGCTGTCCACCTTCACCTCCTGCGAGTCGATGGGGCGATCCCCCTCGATAACCTGCCGCGCCTGTTCGGTGGAATCATGCCCCAGCGCCAGTTGCAGCCGCTCCATCTGCTCACGCACCATGCCGCCCATCTTGAGCACTCGCTTGCGCAATTTGCGCATATCCTTGTCGAAGCCACTGAGGATATGGCCGTTCGATAGCGTGCCGTACATCCTGATCTCCTTACCCAAAACGGCCCGTGATGTAGGCCTCGGTCAATTCGTGCGCCGGATTGGTGAAGATCCGTTCGGTCTTGTCCACCTCGACCAGGCGTCCCATGTGGAAATAGGCGGTACGTTGCGAGACGCGCGCCGCCTGCTGCATCGAATGGGTGACGATGATGATGGTATAGCGCTCGCGCAGCTCGTCGATCAGCTCCTCCACTCGTGCAGTAGCGATGGGGTCCAGCGCCGAGCAGGGCTCGTCCATCAGGATCACCTCGGGATGGATGGCTATGGCGCGCGCGATACACAAGCGCTGCTGCTGGCCACCGGACAGGCCCGTGCCCGGCGCATCCAGGCGGTCTTTCACCTCGTCCCACAGACCGGCGCGACGCAGCGAGTTCTCCACCAGTTCGTCCAGGTCGGCGCGGCTCGCCGCCAGGCCGTGCAGCCGCGGGCCGTAGGCGATGTTCTCGTAGATCGACTTGGGAAAGGGATTGGGCTTCTGGAACACCATGCCCACCCGCGCACGCAGCGGCACCACGTCCATCTCCGGCGCATGAATGTCCTCGTCATCGAGGAGGATCTCGCCTTCCACGCGACAGCCCTCTATGGTGTCGTTCATGCGGTTGAAGCAGCGCAGAAAGGTCGACTTGCCACACCCCGAGGGACCGATGAAGGCGGTCACCTGGCGCTTGCCGATATCGATCGACACATCCTTGATCGCCTGTTTTTCACCATAGAACACATTGACGTTGCGTGCGCGCAGACTGACCTTGCGCTCGAGGAAGGGGTTACCCAGGGTGCTCTCGACGACCTCCGGCTGCGCAGTGTCACCCGCGGCCAGGGCCGTCTCCACTACCGACTGGAACAAGGCGCGTCGATCGCCTATCGCCATCTCGGATTCTCCTTACCAGCGTTTCTCGAAGCGGCGGCGCAACAGGATGGCCACCAGATTCATCAGCACCAGGAACAACAGCAACACCAGGATCGCCGCCGCGGTACGTTCCAGGAAGGCGCGTTCGGGGCTGTCGGCCCACAGGTAGATCTGCACCGGCAGCACCGTGGCCGGATCGGTAATACCCTGTGGCACATCGACGATGAAGGCCACCATGCCGATCATCAACAGGGGCGCGGTCTCGCCCAGTGCCTGCGCCATACCGATGATGGTGCCGGTGAGCATGCCCGGCAGGGCCTGCGGCAGTACGTGGTGGAACACCGTCTGCATGCGCGAGGCGCCGATGCCCAGTGCCGCCTCGCGGATCGATGGCGGCACGGCCTTGAGCGCCGCGCGCCCGGTGATGATGATGGTCGGCAGGGTCATCAGGGTGAGCACCAGACCACCGACCAGCGGTGCCGAGCGCGGCAGGTCGAGAAAGTTCAGGAACACCGCCAGCCCCAGCAGGCCGAACACGATCGACGGCACGGCCGCCAGATTGTTGATGTTGACCTCGACAAAGTCGGTCCAGCGGTTGCGCGGCGCAAACTCTTCCAGGTAGATGGCCGCCGCCACGCCCAGCGGCAATGACAATGCCAGGGTCACCAGCAGCGCATAGAAGGAACCGGCAAGTGCCCCGCGGATCCCCGCCAGTTCCGGCTCACGCGAATCACCATTGCGGAAGAAGGCCCAGTTGAAGAAGGTGTCGATCGCCCCCTCCGCGCGCAAGGACTCCAGCCAGTGGCGCTGGCGCACGCTCAAGCGGACACCACCCGCCTCACCATGCTTGAACCACTGGTCGACCTCGTCGTCGGCGAGCAACCAGAAGGCACGTCGCTGCCCCAGCAGTTCAGGGTCTGCCACTATCTGGTCGCGCAAGGCCCAGGCCGCGCCACTGCTCACCAGCCGGTAGAGCTCGCGCTTCTCGCGGCGCTTGCGCACCTCGGGGAAATGCGCGCGCAAGGCCTGCTTGATCACTCCCGCATAATCGCCAGCGGCCAGCGACTCCTGCGAACCGTTGCCCTGGGGATCGAGACGCCCAGGGTCCAGCGTCAGCTCGAGCCGGATGTGCGTCTGCCAGAAGGCCGACTTCCCCAGACTCACCAGGCTGACCAACATGACGGCCAGAAACGTCAGCCCCAGCACGATGGCGCCGATACCGGCCAGGCGCAACAGACGATCGCGCCGGCGACGGCGCGCCAGACTGTGCAGCACCGCCTCGCGGATGGCGCGGCGCTTGACCGGCGGCTTGTACTTTTTCTTACTCATAGGCTTCCCGATAACGGCGCACCACATACAGCGCCAGCACATTGAGCAACAGGGTGGCCAGGAACAGCACCAGCCCCAGGGCAAAGGCCGCCAGGGTCTTGGGGCTGTCGAATTCCTGGTCGCCGACCAGCAGAGTGACGATCTGCACCGTGATGGTGGTCACCGAGTCCAGCGGATTGGCGGTCAGGCGCGCGCCCACGCCGGCGGCCATCACCACGATCATGGTCTCGCCGATGGCGCGCGAGGCCGCCAGCAACACACCACCGACGATGCCCGGAAGCGCTGCAGGCAACACCACGCGCAACACCGTTTCGGCCGGAGTCGCACCCAGCGCCAGCGAACCATCACGCAGCGACTGCGGCACCGCAGTGATCACATCATCCGACAGAGACGAGACGAAGGGGATGATCATCACTCCCATCACCAGGCCCGCGGCCAGCGCGCTCTCGGAAGAGACCGCCAGGCCCAGCGACTCGCCCAGGCCACGCACCAGCGGGGCCACCACCAGGGCGGCGAAAAAGCCGTACACCACGGTCGGGATGCCGGCCAGGATCTCGAGCAGCGGCTTGATCCAGGCACGCGCCCGCGCGCCCGCGAACTCGGCCAGCCAGATGGCCGAGAACAGGCCGACCGGCACCGCCACCGCCAGCGCGATACCGGCGATCATGAGCGTGCCGGCAAACAGGGGCACCATGCCGAAGGCGCCACTGGCGCCGACCTGGTCGGCGCGGATGGCGATCTGCGGACTCCATTCCAGACCGAACAGGAAGTCGCTCAACGGCACGGTCTCGAAGAAACGCAGGGCCTCGAACAACACCGAGAGCACGATGCCCAGGGTGGTGAGGATGGCGATCGAAGCACTCGCCAGCAGCAGCACATGGACCACCCGTTCAACACTGGTCCGCGCCCGCAAACCCGGGGGCACGCGCAACAGCCCCCACCCCAGGCCGCCGAGGCCAACCAGCAGCAACAGTACTGGCAGGGCCATGTTCGACCCGCGTGACAGGCTACGGTAATGCTCGACCGCCGCCGTCAGCGCCGGATCGGGCGCACTCGAGGCAATGTTGCCCGTCGCCAGATTGCGGATGTCGTTGAGCAGCAGACTGCGCTGCGCCTCGGGCAGCGCACGCATCGATTCGGGCAGGGACTGCATGACGAGGTGGCCGATCACCACCTGGTCGAAGGCCAGCCACACCACCAGCAGCACCAGTGGCGGCAAGCCCGCCAGCAGCGCCACCCGGTAGCCGTGATAACGCGGCAGCGAATGCAGGCGCCGGGCATCGCCATCCACCCGGCCCAGCACGACGCGACGCCCCAGCCAGTAAGCGGCCAGGACGTACGCCACCAACAACAAGAACAGCATCGACAGGCTCATCTCGTCCCCTCGCCGCGCCCCGGCATCCCGGGGCGCGGCCGCCGATCACAACGCCAGCGGTGTCAGCTCGCGCGCCGCCTTGGCGAACGCGCGGCGCTCCTCTTCCGGCATGGGAATCAGCCCCTTGTCCACCAGGTAGCCGTCATCACCCCAGGCCTTTTCGCTGGTGAATTCCGCCAGATACTCGCGGATGCCGGGAATGCGCCCCACGTGCGCCTTCTTCACGTAGAAGAACAGCGGACGCGACACCGGATAGCTGCCATCGGCGATCAGCTCGAACTCAGGCGCCACGCCATCCACCAGCGAGCCTTGCAATTGGTCGGCGTTCTGCTCCAGGTAGCTGTAGCCGAAGATACCCAGCGCACGCGGATTGGCCACCAGCTTCTTGACGATCAGGTTGTCGTTCTCGCCAGCCTCGATGTAGGGGCCGTCCTCGCGGATAGCGTGACAGATGGCCTTGTAACGCTTCTTGTCCTGGTGCTTGAGCGCCTTGATCCAGGCGAACTGCTTGCAGCCACCCTCCATTGCCAGCTCGGCGAAGGCATCGCGCGTCCCCGAGGTGGGCGGCGGGCCGAGCACCTCGATACGCACATCCGGCAGGCTCGGGTTGACCTGCTTCCAGGTCTGGTAGGGATTGGGCACCAGCTTGCCACTCTCCGGCGCGGCGGGGTCCGGCACCTGGCGCGCCAGTGCCAGGAACAGGTCCTTGCGGCTCAGGTCGAAGCGCGGCGCCTTGCGCGAATTGGCGATCGCGATGCCGTCATAGCCGATCTTGACCTCGACGATCTCCTTCACCCCGTTGGCCTGGCACTTGGCGAATTCCGATTTCTTGATGCGCCGCGAGGCATTGGTGATGTCCGGGTGATTCACCCCCACGCCGGCACAGAACAGCTTCATGCCGCCACCCGAGCCGGTGGACTCGATGCGCGGCGTCTTGAAGCGCGTCGCACGCCCGAAGTGCTCCGCCACCACGGTGGCGAAGGGATAGACGGTAGAAGAACCCACGATATGGATGGTGTCGCGGGAGGCCGCCTGGGCCTGGGCGCCCAGTACCAGGGCCAGTGCACTGCCGAACAGCATGCGTTTCATTTCAGTAATCCTCGTTGCGTCATTCATCTTGCGAGGCACATGCTGGCAGCGCTTTGTTACGGGAATGTGACAAGCGAGGAGGGGTACAATCCGCGCATGCTGCATTTCGACCATCTCACCCTGCGTCGCGGGCCGCGCCTGCTGTTCGAGGACGCCACCTTCCAGATCCATCCCGGGCAGAAGGTCGGCCTCACTGGCGCCAACGGCACCGGCAAGTCCAGCCTGTTCGCGCTGATCCTCGGCGAACTGCAGGAAGACAGCGGCCACCACAGCCTGCCCGCGGACTGGACCATCGCCCACCTGGCCCAGGAGATCCCTGCGAGCACGCAGCCGGCGATCGACTACGTGCTGGACGGTGATGCCGGTCTGCGCACGCTACAGCAGCAGCTCGCACAGGCGGAACAGCGCGGCGACGGCGAACGCATCGCCCACCTGCACGCCGAACTGGAACATATTGGCGGCTACCAGGCCGAGGCACGCGCCGCGCGACTGATGGCCGGACTGGGCTTCGCTCCCGGTGACGAACGGCGGCCGCTGGCCGACTTCTCCGGCGGCTGGCGCATGCGCCTGAACCTGGCGCGCACCCTGATGTGCCGCTCCGAGCTGCTGCTGCTCGACGAACCGACCAACCACCTCGACCTGGACGCGGTGATCTGGCTGGAAAGCTGGCTGAAGAGCTATCGCGGCACCCTGCTGCTGATCTCGCACGACCGCGAGTTTCTCGACAGCGTCTGCGACCACATCCTGCACATCGAGCGCCAGCGCGCCACCCTCTACCGCGGCAACTACAGCGCCTTCGAACGCCTGCGCGCCGAACGGCTCGCCGGCCAACAGGCGGCCTACGAAAAGCAGCAGCGCGAGATCGCGCACATGCGTGCCTTCGTCGATCGCTTCCGCGCCAAGGCCAGCAAGGCGCGGCAGGCGCAGAGCCGCCTGAAGGCGCTCGAGCGCATGCAGCAGATCGCCCCGGCGCATGTCGATTCGCCCTTCCATTTCACCTTTCGCCCGCCGCGCCGCCTGCCCCACCCCCTGCTGCGCCTCGAGGAATGCAGCGCGGGCTACAACGGCCAGGCCATCGTCGAGCACGCCGGCCTGGTGCTCGCCCCCGGCGACCGCCTCGGCCTGCTCGGCCCCAACGGCGCGGGCAAATCGACCCTGATCAGACTGCTGGCCGGCGAGCTCGCCCCGCTGACGGGCGAACGCGAGACCGCGCAAGACCTCGCCATCGGCTACTTCGCCCAGCACCAACTCGAACAACTGCACCCCGAACACAGCCCGGTCGAGCACCTGCTGCAACAAGACCCGTCACTGGGCGAACAGGAGGCACGCGACTACCTCGGCGGCTTCGGCTTTGCCGGCGACCAGGCACTGGCCCCGGTCGGTCCCTTCTCCGGCGGCGAGAAATCCCGCCTGGTGCTCGCCCTGCTGGTGCAACAACGCCCCAGCCTGCTGCTGCTCGACGAGCCCACCAACCACCTCGACCTCGAAATGCGCCAGGCCCTGGCCACCGCCCTGCAGGACTTCGAAGGCGCAATGGTCATCGTCTCCCACGACCGCCACCTGCTGCGCACCGCCTGCGACCGCCTCGCGCTGGTCAGCGGCGGGCGACTCACTCCCTTCGACGGCGACCTCGACGACTACGCCGCCTGGCTGAGCAATCACCGGCGCAACACCGGCAATCCCGTACCCCAGACCGCCCCCGCGCCCCCGAAACGCGATACTGCCGAAGACCGAAAGGCCCGCAAACGCGCCGAGGCCGAACGCCGCGCTCGCCTGCAACCCTTGAAAAAACACCTTACCCGCTGCGAACAGGCGCTGGAAGCGCTGCAAGACCAGCGCCGCGCGCTGGAAGAACAACTCGCCGACACCGACCTCTATCAGGCCGAAAACAAAGACCGCCTCACCGAACTGCTGAAACAGAAAGCCGCACTCGATCAACAGATCGAAGACGCCGAACTCGAATGGCTGCGCGCGGCCGACGCCGTTGAAACCGCCGAGACGGAAGCGGCGCCACCGTGAGTCGCGCGGCGGCCTCGGTGTACAGAGCCCGCCGCATGCGTTATGAACCGCCCCGTACCGGAGAAGAGCCATGTGGGACCAGCGCTACAGCGACGATGACTATTTTTACGGCACCGCGCCGAACGACTTTCTGGCCGCCAATGCCGGGCGGATACCGCACGGGCCGGTGCTGTGCCTGGCCGAGGGCGAGGGACGCAATGCCGTTCACCTGGCCGGTCTGGGCTACCGGGTCACCGCCGTTGACAGCTCGGCTGCGGGATTGCGCAAGGCCGAGCGACTGGCACGCGAGCGCGGGGTGACGCTCGAGTGCGTGCATGCCGACCTGGCCGACTACGACCTGGGCACGGCGCGATGGGCCGGTATCGTGTCCATTTTCGCGCACCTGCCTCCGCCGCTGCGCCGCCAGGTGCATGCGGCGATCCCGCGGGCCTTGCGCCCCGGCGGAATACTGCTGCTGGAGGCCTATACGCCGGCGCAACTCGACCACGGCACCGGTGGCCCACCGGTGGCGGAACTGATGATGGACGCGGCAAGCCTGCGCGACGAGTTGCAGGGACTGGTCTTCGAACACCTGGCAGAATGCGAGCGGGAGGTGGTCGAAGGCAAGGGCCACCGGGGCACCGGGGCCGTGGTGCAGGCCATCGCGAGGAAGCCGACCTGATGCCGCTGCGCATTTCCCAGAAAGTGCTGATTCCCGACGAAGAGATCGCGCTGAGCGGCATCCGCGCCCAGGGCGCAGGCGGGCAGAACGTGAACAAGGTCTCCAGCGCCATCCACCTGCGCTTCGATATCCGGCGCTCTTCGCTGCCCGATTTCTACAAGCAACGCCTGCTCGCGTTACGCGATACGCGCATCTCGAAAGACGGGGTCGTCACGATCAAGGCGCAGCGCTTTCGTACCCAGGAGCGCAACCGCGAGGACGCCCTGGAGCGGCTGGCCGAACTGATCCGCAGGGTCGGCCGGGTGCAGAAGCCACGTATCCCTACCCGACCGACGCGGGCGGCGAAGGAACGGCGGATCACGGAGAAGAAGCGCCGCAGCCAGCACAAGCGACTGCGCGGAAAGGTCCGAACTTTCGACTGAACTCGCCCGCCTGCAAACCGGGGCCGCCTAGCTCACCCCCACCCCAACCCTCTCCTCTCGAGAGGAGAGGGGGCTTGGCGGCGGCGCCAAGGCAGTTGCCGCAACCCTTGTCCCAATCTCCCTGGCCCCCTTCGCGACCTCGGCGGCCTCACTCGATAATCTTCGTGGTGAATCCACCGCGCACGGCCTCGCACCATCCCACGCCCCGGATGCTGGCCCGCGGTCTGCGTCCGGGCTAGGCGGTCGTTCAGCGCTCAAGGCCGCTGGTAGGTTCCCATCAGCACCGCCTCGTCCAGCACCTGCCCTTCCATGGCCTCGAGCAATTCGGCCTTGGTGAGGGGGTCGGTGAAGGGCAGCACCACTTTCAGCGCATACAGCTTGAAGAAATAACGGTGGCGTCCGATGGGTGGGCAGGGTCCGCCGTAGCCGGTGCGTTTCCAGTCGTTGAAGCCCTCTTCGGTACCCGACGGCAGGTCGGCCGGCGCCACCCCCTCGGGCAGGCCGGTACTGTCCGCCGGCAGATTGTAGAGCACCCAGTGCACCCAGGTCATTTTCGGCGCGGCCGGATCGGGCGCGTCGGGATCGTCCACGATCAGCACCAGGCTGCGCGTACCCTCGGGCACATCGTTCCAGGCGAGGGGCGGCGAGACGTCGTCACCGTCGCAGGTGTAGCGGGCGGGAATACTGCCACCACGGGGAAACGCGGATGACGAGATCTCGAAGGCCATGGCAGGTACCTCCAGTACCAGGAACAGGGTCAGGATCAGGAAAACCGGGCGCATCATGCCCTCCAACATTGGTGCCATCGGGAAGAAATGCAAGTCTGCGAGCCTGCAGAGATGCCGATCGACTCCCCCACTCACGGCGAAGACCCGGAGAAGAAACGGGAATGAAGCAACTGTCAGGGCTAGACTGCCTTCATGAAGCTACGCTACTTCGCCCTGCTGTCCTGCCTGCTGCTGTGCCCCACGGGCGCCGCGGCCGCCCCGGTCGATACCGAGCTGCACCGGGTCGACTGGCAGGTCGTGGTCTCCGGACTGGACCACCCCTGGTCGCTGGCCTTTCTGCCCGACGGGCGCCTGCTGGTCACCGAGCGGGTCGGGCGTCTGCGCCTGGTCGAGGCGGACGGTCGCCTGCACCCGAAGCCCATCGCCGGTCTGCCGCCCATCCACCCGTACGGCCAGGGCGGTCTGCTCGACGTGGCCTTGCACCCCGATTTCGCCCGCAACCGCCGCGTCTACTTTTCCTTCGCCGAAAAGGGGCCTCGGGGTCATGGCACGGCCGTGGCCTTCGGCGTGCTGCGAGGACACCGCCTGGAGGATGTGCGGGTGATCTTCCGCCAGCGGCCGAAGACCGCCGAGACCCGCCACTTTGGATCGCGGCTGGTATTCGATCGCCAGGGCCGCCTGTTCATCACCCTGGGCGACCGCGGCAACCGCTCCTCGGCCCAGGACCTGCGCCGCCACGCCGGCTCGCTGATCCGCATCGACGACGACGGCGGCATTCCGCCGGACAACCCCTTCGTGGGACGCGCCGATGCGCGACCGGAGATCTGGAGCTACGGTCATCGCAACATGCAGGGGGCCGCACTGCACCCGCTCACCGGCAAGCTCTGGACCCACGAGCACGGCCCCCAGGGTGGCGACGAGCTCAACATCCCGGAAGCGGGCAAGAACTACGGCTGGCCGGTGATCACTTACGGTCGTGAGTATTTCACCGACCGGCCCATCGGCGAGGGAACCCGCAAGCCGGGCATGGCGCAGCCCATCCACTACTGGGTGCCCTCCATCGCGCCCTCCGGCATGGCCTTCTACACCGGCGACCGCTTCCCGCGATGGCGTGGCGACCTGTTCATCGGCTCGCTCAAGTTCCGCCTGCTGGTGCGCCTGCGCCTGGACGGCGACCGGGTGGTGCACGAGGAACGCATGCTGGCCGACCGGCTCGGGCGCATCCGCGACGTGCGCCAGGGCCCCGACGGCCTGATCTACCTGCTCACCGACGCCGCCGACGGCAAGCTGGTGCGCCTGCTGCCCGCCCGGTGAGGCCCGACAGGGCCGGCCCTGGCGTACAAAAAACCCCGGCGTGATGCCGGGGCGGTTGTGAGGACAAGACCCTCGGATGGATCAGAAGTCCATGTCGGCGTCCATGCCACCGGGCGCGGCGGCAGCCTCCTTCTTGGGCTCCTCGGCGACCATGGCCTCGGTGGTGAGCATCAGGCCGGCGATGGAGGCGGCATTCTGCAGGGCAGAACGGGTCACCTTGGCCGGGTCGATGATGCCCATCTCGAGCATGTCGCCGTATTCCTCGGTCTGGGCGTTGTAGCCCCAGGCGCCTTCCTTCTCGCGCACCGCCTGGACCACCACGCTGGCCTCGCCACCGGCGTTGGCGACGATCTGGCGCAGCGGCTCTTCCATGGCGCGCAGGGCGATCTGCACGCCGGTCTCCTGGTCGGTGTTGGCGGTGTTCACGCCCTTGTCGCGCAGCGTGCTGGCGATGCGCACCAGGGTCACACCGCCGCCGGGCACGATGCCTTCCTCGACCGCCGCGCGGGTGGCGTGCAGGGCGTCGTCCACCAGGTCCTTCTTCTCCTTCATCTCGACCTCGGTGGCGGCACCGACCTTGACCACGGCCACGCCACCGGCCAGCTTGGCCACACGCTCCTGGAGCTTCTCGCGATCGTAGTCCGAGGTGGTCTCCTCGATTTGGGCGCGGATCTGCTCCACCCGGGCCTCGATCTCGTCCTTCTTGCCGGCACCGTCCACGATGGTGGTGTTCTCCTTGGTGATCACCACGCGGGCGGCCTCACCCAGGTCTTGCAGCTTGGCCTTCTCGAGGCTCAGGCCGACCTCCTCGGAGATCACGGTACCACCGGTGAGGATGGCGATGTCCTGCAGCATGGCCTTGCGGCGATCGCCGAAGCCCGGCGCCTTGACCGCAGCGGCCTTGAGGGTGCCACGCAGGTTGTTGACCACCAGGGTGGCCAGCGCCTCGCCTTCCACGTCCTCGGCGATGATCAGCAGCGGACGGCCAGCCTTGGCGGCCTCCTCGAGCACCGGCAGCAGATCGCGGATGTTGGAGATCTTCTTGTCGTGCAGGAGGATGTAGGGCTTCTCCAGCTCGACGTGCATCTTCTCCTGGTTGTTGACGAAGTAGGGCGACAGGTAGCCGCGGTCGAACTGCATGCCCTCGACCACCTCGAGCTCGTTCTCCAGCGACTTGCCCTCCTCGACGGTGATCACGCCGTCGCGGCCGACCTTCTCCATGGCCTCGGCCAGGATCTCACCCACATCGGCGTTCCAGTTGGCCGAGACGGTCGCCACCTGGCGGATGCTGTTGCTGTCGTCGCAGGGCTTGGCGATGGACTTCAGTTCCTCGACGGCGGCCTTCACCGCAGCGTCGATACCACGCTTGAGGTCCATGGGGTTCATGCCGGCAGCAATGGCCTTGTGGCCCTCGCGGATCATGGCCTGCGCCAGCACGGTAGCGGTGGTGGTGCCGTCACCGGCCACATCGGCGGTCTTGGAGGCCACCTCCTTGACCATCTGCGCGCCCATGTTCTCGAACTTGTCCTTGAGTTCGATCTCCTTGGCCACCGACACCCCGTCCTTGGTGATGCGCGGTGCACCGAAGGACTTCTCGAGCACCACGTTGCGGCCCTTGGGACCGAGCGTCACCTTGACCGCATCAGCCAGGGTGTTCACACCGGCGAGCATGCGCTCGCGGGCTTCCTCATGAAACTTGACGATCTTCGCGCTCATGCTGCCTTCACCTCCTTATCCGCATCCTCGATCACAGCCATGATGTCGGACTCGCGCATCACCAGCAGCTCCTCGTCGCCCAGCTTGACCTCGGTACCGGAATACTTGCCGAACAGCACCCGGTCACCCACCTTCAGGTCCAGCGGACGGCGGCTGCCGTCTTCCAGGATGGCGCCGTCACCCACGGCGATCACCTCGCCCTGGATGGGCTTCTCCTGCGCGTTGTCGGGAATGATGATGCCTCCGGCCGTCTTGTTCTCGGCGTCGATGCGCCGCACGACGACCCGGTCGTGCAAGGGACGAATGTTCATGAACTCGTACTCCTTCAGCTTTGGTGAACTGTGGTCACTAACCGAATCAACAGGAGTCGCGGGCCGATCGGCCCGTCGCAGCAGCCAGATAGGAACACCCACGGGGTTTTCAAGAGGGGCACAAGCGCTACAAAACCATAAAGTTTTCGAAGGAATTTTCCGGTGTACTGGCCTATCTGAAGAAGGAGGAAGAAGTCACCAGGAGGCACGATGATCGACGAGACGCGCATCCGTACCGAGACATCCCTGCCCGAGTACTTCCGACGCCGCCTGCACCGCCATGCCGAGCGCCTGCGCCCCCCGCCCCACGAAGACACCCTCTGGTACCTGGGCGAGCTGCTGCACCGCTTCCGCCGCAGCGAACACTTCTTCGAGATCCACGAAGGCCGCCTCACCCAGCGCCCGCTGGCCCTGCTCTACGGCGAGGCCCAGGCCGCCAACAGCCAGCGCGAGCGTTGCCTGCTGCTGCAGCGGCTGGGCGACCTGGCGCTGTTCTTCGGGGCCTTCTTCCCCGACCGCTACGCGCGCTGGGGTATCCGCCGCGAGTACTTCATCGGCATGGGCAGCGCGGCCTATGACTACCTGGCCGACAGCGCCGCCTCGCACCGCCATATCTACCGCGAGCTCACCACCGGCTTCGTGCGCATGCTCGAACTGCTCGCCGCCGCCGGCTCGCGCCGCCGTGACACCGACCACCAGGAGATCCTGCGCCTGTATGCGCACTGGATGACTACCGGCGACCCGCGTGCCGAGCGGCAGTTGCGCGCCCTGGGCATGCCCCTGGATACCCCGCCTGAACGGGGGCACTGAACCTTCAGGAGCCTTCCAATCCAGTCAGGGTGGAGTGTCTGCGACTCGGGAGGTATCCCGACTGCACTCGCCCCGGTTCAGTACCAGTAGCCCGGTCGTGCCGTGGTCGGCGGGGCCGGCGGGTAGCCCCAGACCGGAGGATACTGCGGGGGATAACCCGGCCAGGCGGGAGGCACCGGCCAGCCCGGCACTGGAGGGCCAGGGGGATAAACCGGTGGCCAGGTGGATTGCCGACGTTGCTGCTCACGTTGCCAGCGGGCGGCCTCGCGTTGCGCACGGGCCCGTTCCTGCTGCTGTCTGACCTGCTCCTGCCGAGCACGTCGCTGCGCCATGAAACGCTCGAAGCGTTCCCGCATCTGTTGCTGGTACTCCCGCGTAGCGCTCGATGCCTTGGCCCGTGCATCGTCTGGCGATACTGTCGCTTCCCGGGCGGCAGCCTGTTCGATCACCTGTCTGTGCTTCTCCACCCTTTGCTGTATGGCGGCCTCGGGTGTGGCCTGTGAACCGTCCACAGGGGCGCGATCAGGGGAAGCCGCCACCGTCTGCGCCGGTTGTGCTGGAGAGGCGGGTGCAGCATGCGCTACCTGAGCGCGCTGTTGACCTGTGCTCCAGGGCGGCGTCTCGGGCATCCGATAGCCGTGTGCGCGTGCGCGCTGGCGCAGCGCCTGCCAGACCTGGTTGCGATAGTCCTCGCGAGCCTGCCCCTGGAGGCTGGCCAGCTGCGCCTTGTGACGGGCCATCTCGGCCTCGTCCATGAGACGGAAACCGTCGTCGGCTGCCGCCGCGGAGCCCAGCAGGGCGAGCAACAAAGCGAATCGATGGAGTGGATTCATGTGTTTCCCTCGGTCCGTGGGTGATGCCAGCCATTCTACTCCACGCCACTGTTTGCAGGGTGTGCAGCCGATGGCTTGCCCATGTGTTTCTCGTCTTTGGGTTGATGGGGAAGTCACCACTTGAAACCACAGAGTACACAGAGATCACAGAGGAGGCGAGGCTGGGGTCTGTCCTGGCGGGGCTGCAACCCGACCGATGGACCGACCGGTGGTCCAGCGGCAGGCAGGTCTGCCTTGCCTGTCGTGACCGTTGACCTCTGTGCACTCCGTGTCCGCAGCCGTTTTCGTCCTGCCAGCCCGGATATTGCACCAAGGCACCGGATGCTTGCGGACTTTGCAGCCGCGCTCGCGCCGCTCTGGAGCGAAAGGCGTAGCCATCGCTACGGCTTTCGTGAAGAGCCAGCGAGCGCGAGCGAAAAGCCACAAGGGCCGGCGCAGAGGATGGGCGCAAACAAGGTGTCTCTGCGCAAAAGCGGCTCTGAACTTCAAATAAAACCTTTGCACACAATGACTTGTTGGAACGCCCATCCTCGACTTGGTGCAATATCCGGGCTAGAATGCCGGCGGAAAGTTTCCACGGAATGACCACATGGCCGACAAGAACGAACAGGTGGCCATTGCCGACCTGATGCAGCACAGCGGGGTCGGCTTCGGCACCAGTGGCGCGCGCGGGCTGGCCGCGTGCATGACCGACCGGGCCTGTTACGCCTATACCACCGCCTTCCTCCAGCATCTCGAAAAGCAGGGCGCCATCCATCCCGGTGACGAGGTGCTGGTCGGCGGCGATTTTCGCCCCAGCACGCCGCGCATCATGGCGGCCTGCCTGCGCGCCGCCGCCGACCTGGGCTATCGCGCCATCCACGGCGGTCCCTTGCCGACACCTGCGGTCGCCAACCTGGGCCTGCGTCGCGGCATTGCCAGCCTGGTGGTCACCGGCAGTCATATCCCCGACGATCGCAACGGCATCAAGTTCTACCGGCCCGATGGCGAGATCCTCAAGGACGACGAAGCCGCGATCCGTGAACAGCAAGTGATGCTGCCGCGCGCCCTGTTCGATGAACACGGCATGGCACGTCATCCCTTCGAACTGCCGCCGGTGGATGGCATCGCCTACCGCGAGTACCTGGCCCGCTATCTCGACTTCTTTCCGCCCGGCTGCCTGACCGGCGCGCGAGCATTGCTGTATGCCCACTCCTCGGTGGCCGCCGAGCCGTTGCGCGAGATCCTCGAGGGGCTGGGCGCCGAGGTCGCGGTGGTCGGCCGTAGCGAGACCTTCGTGCCGGTGGACACCGAGGCGATCCGTGCCGAGGACGTGGCACTGGCACGCGAATGGGCCGCCGAGCGCGATTTCGATCTCATCGTCTCGACCGACGGCGATGGCGACCGCCCCCTGGTCGGTGATGAGCGCGGCGAGTGGCTGCGCGGTGACGTACTGGGCGCACTGGTGGCGCGCTGGCTGCATGCCGACGCGGTGGTCACCCCGGTCTCCAGCAATACCCTGCTCGAGCGCAGTGGCTGGTTCGAGCGCACCTTGCGCACGCGCATCGGCTCACCCTTCGTGATCGCAGGCATGCGCGAACTGGCCGATGAAGGGGCACGCCTGGTGGTGGGCTACGAGGCCAACGGCGGTTTCCTCATCTGGCACGACTTCGAGTGCGAGGGACGGGTGCTGCCCGCCCTGCCGACCCGCGATGCGGCCATTGCCATCATCGCGGTATGGCTGCTGGCACGTCGCCAGGGGCGCCCCCTGTCGGCGCTGACCGCCGACCTCCCCGCACGGTTTACCGCCAGCGACCGCCTGAAGGCCTTCCCTACACAACAGGCGCAGGCGCGCATCGCCGCCCTGGCCACCGGCGGGCGCCAGCACATCGAGGCCGAGCTGGCCCCGCTGAGACTGGGTGAGCTGTCCGAGATCGATCACACCGACGGCCTGCGCCTGACCTTCGCCAACGGCGAGATCGTGCACCTGCGCCCCTCCGGCAACGCCCCGGAGCTACGCTGTTACAACGAAGCAGCCAGCGCGGAGCGCGCGCGGGAGCTCAATGCGGCCTGCATGCGCCTGCTGGCCAACTGGCGATCAGCCGAAGTGGCTTCCTAAGCAGGCCACTTTCATAATTTACTCCTCTCATCTTTCTTGTCGGCTAACGTCGCAAATCACCGGCACATTGGAGCAACGGGAGGCTTGTGGCATTCGCCACAAACGAGCGTTGCGGAAATGTGTCCGCGTGAATTTATTTGTTAGGTTTACGCATTACCAATTACACGTTTCACGCAGAGGCTTAATTGCATTACTAAGCCCAGTAGTGTCAAAAATGGCCGTTACCGGACTTTCATTATAAGGAGTTACTTGAGCAACCAACTTATTTGAACCCATCATCTCCTTGATAAAATTTATAGTTTCACTTGGGTAAAATGTGGCCTGACTATCAGTTGAAAGACTCCAACTCTTAGTTACTGCTTTGTTTGTACCAATACGAGTAAGAACAGATGCAGAGCTTCCCAAGTAGTCGTTCCAATTGATATATAGCTCTGTCTTGTTGCTCATGCACCGTATGATAATTGCTACCGGCTTACCCCATTTAGATATTCCCGAGTCAGCTATAAGCACGAGCGTAACAGTCTTTGAATCATCAATGGGGTTAGTCTTAGCAGAGACTCGCCATTTTCCAGTTCCAGATACATTTGTCGGCTGTACTTGAGGGCCAGAGAGTCCGTGCTTCTTAGCGATCTCGTCGTAGCACGCTAAACGAGCTAAATCACCTTCTTCTACTGCACATGTAGCTACTTCTTTATCGATGCTTGCCTGTGAAAGAGACGGAAGAAATAGCAACAAGAAAATCAACCTTCTCGGTTTCATCAAATTCTCTCCTCACTAGTGTCCGGAAAAACCTGACTTCCTCGTCGATAACGTATTGTTAATACTAGGGTAATATGCCATTTTTGCCTGTCACCGACTTGAACTGGCCACTACGCCAGGATCAGGCTCTAACCCGGGATCCCGGATTGGAGCGATCAACCGATGTACACAGGCAAACTCGTGTTCGCACAGGCGATGGATCATCTGCCTTTGCATACTCTTCGGCGCTGTATTCAGCGCTACAACGGCAATCGCCACGTCAAGCGTTTCAGCTGTCAAGATCAGTACCGGTGCATGGCCTTCGCACAACTTACCTACCGGGAGAGCCTGCGCGACATCGAGGCATGCCTCAACGCGCAGAGCAACAAGCTCTACCACATGGGTATTCGCTCTCGTATCGCCCGCAGCACGCTGGCCGAAGCCAACGAAAAACGCGACTGGCGCATCTATGCCGACTTTGCCCAGTCATTGATTCAGATTGCTCGACGACTTTATGCCGACGAGGATCTTGGCCTCGAACTCGACAACACGGTCTACGCGCTCGACGCCAGCACCATCGACCTTTGTCTGTCGGTCTTCCCCTGGGCTCACTTCCGGCAGACCAAAGCAGCTATCAAGCTTCATACCTTGCTCGATCTACGAGGCAATATCCCGTCGTTTATCCACATCTCCGATGGCAAGCTCCACGATGTCAACGTGCTCGATCTGCTGTTGCCAGAGGCTGGAGCCTTCTACGTCATGGATCGCGGATATACAGACTTCGAGCGCCTCTATCAGCTTCACCAGGCATCGGCCTTTTTCGTCATTCGCGCCAAATCCAACCTGAAGTTCCGCAGGATCTACTCCCATCCCGTGGACAAGGAGACTGGCCTGCGCTGCGATCAAACGGTTGCACTCACCGGGTTCTATACCGCCCAGTACTATCCCGACAGACTACGACGGATCAAGTACTACGATGCCGAGACCGACAAGCGGTTGGTCTTTCTGACCAACAACTTCAACATTCCGGCGATCACTATCGCCGAGCTTTACCGCTATCGTTGGCAGGTAGAGCTGTTCTTCAAATGGATCAAGCAACACCTGCGCATCAAATCGTTCTTTGGCACCTCGGAGAATGCCGTCAAGACCCAGGTCTGGATTGCCGTCTCGGTCTATGTGCTCGTCGCCATCATCAAGAAGCGTCTCAATATCCAGGCCAGCCTCTATTCGGTCCTACAGATTCTGAGTGTGACTGCTTTCGAAACAACACCAATAGATCAACTACTTACAGGATGCGAACAATCAATGAGCGATGCCGATTTCAGTAACCAGTTGAATTTATTCGACTAATATTCCGGACACTAGTGGGCACGAATATTAAGACAACCACGATCAAAAGCCCGCCCGCAGGCTGTTAACATCCGCCATTCAGACAGACCAGTACAGCCAACCATGAGTGAATCCCGATTATTCCTGCTGCTCGGCGCCCTCGGCGGCTTTTTTGCCGTGGCCTTCGGCGCCTTCGGTGCACACGCCCTGCGCAACATCCTCAGCCCCGGTCTGCTCGAGGTGTTCCACACCGGAGTACACTACCAGGCCACCCATTCGCTGGCACTGCTCGCGGTGGGCCTGCTGGCGCGCGAGGGCGAATCCCGCTCTCTGCACATCGCTGGCCTGGCCTTCACCCTCGGTATCCTGGTGTTTTGCGGCAGCCTCTACCTGCTGGCGCTCACCGATGCGCGCTGGCTGGGCATGCTGACACCGTTCGGCGGCGTCGCCTTCCTGACTGGCTGGGCGGCACTGGCCTGGGGTCTGGTACGGCGCTGATGCGCGGCCTGCGCCTGTGCCTGCTGCTGTTCCTGGCCTCGCCCTTGCGTGCCGAGGTGATCAGCGAGACCCTGTTGTTCCTGGAGCCCGACGGCCAGCACTACCTGCTGTTACGCAGCATCCATTCGGACAGCAAGACCCACCGCTTCCACCTGCCCAAGTCGGTGCGCCGCGAGGACCTGCTGTACGTCAGCCCGCCGGACTATCTCTGGGACGACACCCTGCACGACCGCAACACCCTGGCCTTCGACAGCGGGGGCTTCAGCCTGATCTACCGCCAGCGCTTCACCGACAGCGAACTGTCTGCCACCCCCGATGGCGAGCGCCTGTATCGCAGCGCACCGGAGACGCCGGATGCGCAGGGGCACTATGGCTACTGGTACGCCCCCGGCGATTTCGACCGCTACAGCTATGGCTGGATCGTGCCACCGAATATCGAGGTCCTGTCGTTCAAGAGCAACGTGCAGGGGCAATGGACACGGCGCGCCCGCGGCATCGGCTTTCATGCACAGGACGCCAACGACATCACCTTCGAGATTCGTTATCGGGTGCATGCGCCGACCGACCCGGCAATCTCGCCAGGAGCAATCTCGCCAGGAAAAGAAAGGCAGGAAGCATCGGATGCGGACGGAGACGGGGTGAGCGGGGACGATTTGTGTCCGCGCACCCCGACCGGCGCACGGGTGGACCGCGCCGGCTGCGCCCTGGATGCCGACCGCGACGGCGTACCCGACGGCATCGATCGCTGCCCGGCCACGCCGGGAGAGACCCCGGTGGACGCGCGGGGCTGCACGCTTTCCGAGACCACCGGAGACTGAACCCGGCCTGTCTCAGCACGCCCCCTTGCGCAACAGCTGGCTGTTGCCGAGCCCACCGTGGGGGGCATCCAGCACCACTACCTGGTTACGCCCGCCCGACTTGGCCAGGTAGACCGCTTCGTCGGCCAGCTCGAGCATCTGGTCGATCGAGTCCTGCGGATTGCAGGTGGCACCGATGCTCACCGTGATGGGCACGGGATTTCCTTCCGGCGTGAACAGGGTGATGGCCTCCATGGACGCACGCAACCGTTCCAGGCACTCTCCGGGATCCTGATCCTCGGCCAGCACCTGGATGCACACGAACTCCTCGCCGCCGAAACGCGCCGGGAAACCATCCCGTCCCGAAAAGGTCTGCAGCACCCCGGCCATGGCCTTGAGCGCCTCGTCACCCACCTGATGGCCGTGGGTGTCGTTGATCGACTTGAAGTGGTCGGCGTCGACCATCGCCACCATCAGGCGGATCTCGCCGCGCAACGCCCGCGCATGCAGGGTTTCGGCGTGTTCGAAGAAATAGCGACGGTTGTACAGGCAGGTCAGATAGTCCCGGTTGGCCGCATCGCGAGCCTGCGCCACGTGGCGCAGCATGTCGAGGTTCTGGTCGATTCGACAGTACAGCTCCTCGATCTCGAAGGGCTTGCCCAGGAAATCATTCGCGCCAGACTTGAGAAAGCGGGGCAGGATGCCCGCCTCGCCGGCCCCCGAGACCGCAATCACCGCCAGCTCGTCGGCACTGCGCTTGCGGCGGATCTCCTCGAGCATCTGCAGGCCGTTGAGCCGCGGCATGTTGTAGTCGGTGATCACCAGGCGAATCTCGGGATGCTCGGCCAGCCGGTCCAGACCCTCCTGGCCGTCGGCCGCTTCCAGGGTACGGTAGCCATGGTTGTGCAGCAGCACCCGCAGGTAGGTGCGCTGGGCGGCGGAATCGTCCACCACCAGGATGACATGCTCGCGATTCACCCAGATGCGCTCGATCAGCCGCACCACACTGTCCACGCCGCTGAGGCTGCGCTTGCTCACATAGTCGGCGATGTTCCGGCGAAACAGGGCCTGACGCTTGTCGGGGTCCAGCGAGCCGGTGAGGATGATCACCGGGATGCCGTACGCCTGCACCGCGTCGACCACCTCGCCACGGGGCGCATCGGGCAGATTGAGATCGAGCACCGCCACGAAGATCTCGTCGGCCTTCTCGGAGAGCAGCGCTCGGGTCTCTCGCAGGGTGCCGGTATGTACCGGCGTCACGCCCTCTATCCTGGCGATGCTCGAGACCAGCAGCGAGGCAATGGCGCGGCTGTCCTCGACCACCAGCACCCGGCTGCCCTCTCGTGTCGTCATCAGATCGGTCGTTGTCGCCATGCTCGGCTCCGGGAACCCGGCCGGTCCGCGAAAGGAACCAGCGCGGGGTTGTGCAAGGTGACGACGCTATCGGCCCGGACATGCAATACTTTAGGTGTTGTTCCGCATTACATCACGAGGCCGCCATCACACGACGGCACCCACCAGCCCGAATCCCGATTGATCCCCCCATGACCCGGCTGCTCATCATCGAGGACGACCCCGCACTGGGGGAAATGCTGTCCCTGCACTTCGAAGAGCAGGGCGCACAGGTCCAGCTCGCCGACCACTGCGCCACGGCGCGGCAACGGGCCACTGCGCAGGGGTATGACCTGATCCTGCTCGATCAGCAACTGCCCGACGGCCTGGGGATCGAGCTGTTGCCGGAGCTGCAAGCGGCGCTGCCGGACACCCCGATCATCATGATGACCGGCCAGCACGACCTGGAACTGGCCATCGAGGCGATCAAGCAGGGCGCGGCCGACTTCATTCACAAGCCCATCCAGACCACCGAACTGCAGACCGCGGTGGACAAGGCGCTGGCACGCCGCCGAGTCGCGCGCGAGACACATCCGGCACCCCGGTTGCCGACGCGCGACCTGATCGGGCGCAGTTCGGCCATGCTCGAGGTGAGCAAGCAGATCGCGCTGTCCGCGGGTTCGGACGCCAATGTGCTCATCCTGGGTGAATCCGGCACCGGCAAGGAGGTGGTCGCGCGGCTGATCCACCAGCACAGCGAACGCAACGGCCCCTTCGTCGCGCTCAACTGCGCGGCCATCGTCGACACCCTGATCGAGAGCGAGCTGTTCGGTCACGAGAAGGGCGCCTTCACCGGTGCCGACCGGCGCAAGCCCGGCAAGTTCGAACTGGCCGCGGGCGGCACCCTGTTCCTCGACGAGATCGGCGAACTGGCCCACCCGCTACAGGCCAAGCTGCTGCGCTCCCTGCAGGAACGGGTGATCGAGCGCGTGGGCGGAACCGAGTCCATCCCGGTGGACGTACGTATCATCGCCGCCACCCACCACGAGCTGTTCGGGTTCGCCGCAGAAGGTCGCTTCCGCGAGGACCTCGCCTACCGGCTGAAGGTGATCGAGATCCGCCTCCCCCCCTGCGCGAACGCTCCGAAGACATCCCACTGCTCGCCCAGTCGCTGCTCGACCGCATCGCCGTGCAGCACCACGCCCGCCCGCCACCGCTGTCCGAGGCGGCCATCCACTGCCTGCAAAGACACGACTGGCCGGGCAATGTACGCGAACTGGAGAACACCCTCACCCAGGCCCTGGTGCACGCACGCGGCGGCGCCATCCTGCCCGAACACCTGGAATTCGCCACCACGGGCGCGACGGCACCAGCCACCACCGACACGACCGTGCTGCGCTCGCTCGCCAAGGTCGAGGCCGAACACATCCAGCGCGTGCTCGATCACACCGGCGGACACAAGGGGCATGCCTGCGAGATCCTCGGGATCTCTCGCCCGGCGCTGGACCGCAAGATCGCCCGCCACGGCCTGATCGTTCCATCTTCCCAACGCAGCTGAACGGCACATCTGTCACACTGTAACGAAGCGTTGTAATGAAACGTTCAACTTCCTGATCGGGCGCCTTGAAAATTTCTTGAATATCCGCCACTTATAAACTGGCACGCCTACTGCAACGTTCAGGGTACACCCTTTCGAACCGAGCAGAGGACACTGCCATGAGCGTCAACGTCGCCACTCTTGCCTCCCTTCCCGTCGACCGCCCCACCCAGGCGGCCTCCCGCGAGGCCCGCTTCGAGGCCCTGATCACCACCAGACTGAACGATCTCTACCGTTACGCCTGCTGGCTGTGCCTATTCCGCTGAAGATGACCGCCGATTCCGGGGAACGTGACCGACTCACTCACCGTTTCCTCACTGGCGTGGGTTTTCTACTCTGAGCGGTCACGATCAGTCAACTCGGCGGCGAGCTTGCGCATCGACTCGCCGCGCAGGTTGAGGCGGTGCGCACCGTGCAGCAGCCGGTCGAGGATGGCATCTGCCAAGGTCGCCTCGCCGATATAGTCGTGCCAGTGCTCGATGGGCAGCTGGCTGGCGATCAGGGTGGATCGGCGGCCATGCCGGTCCTCGATCACCTCCATCAGATCCTGTCGCTGGGCGGCGGTGATCTTCTGGATGCCCCAGTCGTCGAGGATCAGCAGATCCATCTTGAGCAGTTGGTTCATCAGCCGTGGATAGGAGCCGTCGCCGTGGGCGATGCGCAACTGCTCGAACAGGGTGGGCAGGCGCAGGTAGCGCACCGAGAGCCCTTGGCGACAGGCCTGGTTGCCCAGGGCGCAGGCCAGCCAGGTCTTGCCGCAGCCAGTGGGACCGGTGATGCACAGGTTCAGCGACCGGCGGATCCAGTCACCACTCGCCAGAGCCGCCATACGGGCCTTCTCCAACCCCCGGGGATGGCGGTAGTCGATGTCCTCGACACAGGCATTGACCCGGAGCTTGGCGGCCTTGAGCAGGCGAGCCAGCCGCCGGTTCTCGCGGTGCAGTACCTCGCGCTCGACCAGCAGGGCGAGACGCTCGTCGAAGCTCAGGTCAWGGGTCTSSGGCTGCTCGCGTTGCTGCTCCCAGGCCTCGAGCATGCCGGTGAGCTTGAGGGCGCGCAGTTGTTCGGTGGTCTGTTGGTTCAACATGCTGGTTTCCTCCTCAGTGGTAATAGCCCGCACCGCGGACGTTGCCGTGCAGGGGCAGCTCCCCCTGGGTGCTGTTCTCGTCCTCCAGGGGCAGCTGATCGAGCCCCTGCTTGAGGATGGAGGCCACGCTCTGGTAGCTGGCCGAACGGATCGCCAGCGCCCGCTCACAGGCCCTCTCCAGCCGAGTGGGGTCATAGCGCTTGCTGAGGTTGAGCAGCCCCAGGCAGGCGCGGTAGCCGTGCTCGGGATGCGGACGGTCTTCGAGCTGTCGCTTGACCACCTCGGCGGTACAAGGACCGATGTCGGCGGCCCAGTTCAGGAAGCGCCCCGGTGACCAGTCCCGGTGAGCCTGATGGGATTTGGGCATGTGGGAGGTCTCGGTGCTATAACGCCCTTGGCCGTGACGGGCATGGCTGGCGACCCGCTTCCCCTTGTGCATCACCTCGACGGTGGTGGCGGTGATGCGCAGATCCAGGACCTGCCCGACCAGGGCATGGGGGACGCTGTAGAAGCGCTTGTCCACCTCGACGTGGTAGTCGATGCCCGGCTTCGCCTTGCGCCACTCGGCATATTCGTAGTCCTCTTGGGGCAGTGGCTTGAGCGCCGGACGATCGAGTGCCTCGAACAACGTCTTGCGGCTCTCGCTGCGTCCCTGGAAGGGTCGCTCGTTGAGCTCGACCAACAGCTCGGCGATGGCGGCGTTGAGCTCGGCCAGCGAGAAGAAGGTGCGATGCCGCAGGCGAGCCAGGATCCAGCGCTCGACCACCTGCACCGCSACCTCSRCCTTSGCCTTGTCCTTGGGCTTGTAGGGCCGCGCGGGGAGCACGGCGGTACCGTAGTGGGCCGCCATCTCGGCGTAGGTGGCGTTGATCTCCGGCGCATAGCGACTGGCACGGGTGACAGCGGCCTTCAGGTTGTCCGGGACCAGCAGCTCCGGTACGCCACCGAAGAAGCGCAACATGCGCTGGTTCGAGCCGATCCAGTCGGGCAGCGATTGGGTCCAGGTGGCATCGGCGTAGGTGTAGCTGGAGGCGCCGAGCACCCCGACAAAGACCTGGGCATGACGGATCTCGCCGGTGTGGCGATCGACAATGGGCACGGTCGGGCCGCAGTAGTCGATGAAGGCCTTCTCACCGGCCCGGTGCGTCTGGCGCATGCTGCGTTTCTGTTGCGCCCGCCACTGACGGTACAGGTCGCAGAAGCGGCTGTAACGGTAGGCCTGATCGCCGTGGCGGGCGACATACTCGGCCCACAGCAGCTGCAGGGTCACCCCCTTGCGCTTGAGTTCCTGGTGGATCTCGAACCCGTCCGGCTGGACGAAGCGACCCGGTTTCGCGGAAGCCGGAAACAACAGGGCCTCCAGCGCCACCTCGTCCATTCCCTCGGGCAAGGGCCAGGTGATCCCCTTGGCCTGGGTCAGGCTGACATACTTGCTGACCGCCCCCTTGGAGAGCCCACAGGCGCGGGCGACCTTCTCATGGCTGAGCTTGGCCTCGTACTTGAGGCGCAATACTTCGATGATTTTCTTCATTGGAATCCTCGCTGCCGGCATTCCCCGTCTCCTTCAGGCAAAAGGCGACGGTTGTGCCGGATAAAGTGAAAGAATTCCAGTGAGTTGGGTGAGATTCCGGGGATCGTGACCGAGGTTTCCGACATCGTGACCGCCGATTCCGAGAAAACCCTCGGAATCGGTCACGTTCAATCGGAATAGCCGGTCACGTTCCGTCGGAATGAGCGGTCACGTTCGTTTGGAATCGGTGGTCACGTTGGCTCGGAATACGCAGGCTGACCCACGACCCGGTGGTTGCCGACGATCTGGTGCAGGAGACCATGCTGCGCGCCTGGAAGAACCTCGACCGCCTGCAGGACCACAAGGCCGCCAAGAGCTGGCTGATCACCATCCTGCGCCGCGAGAATGCCCGCCGTTTCGAGCGCTACCAGCCGCCGCAGTCGGCCATGCCCACCGAGGAGCTGGCGGCCGGCCGCAACGAGTACGACACCTCCACCGAGGCCTTCGTACTGCGCCGCGCCCTCGAGAACCTGCCCGAGAACTACCGTGAACCGCTGCTGTTGCAGATCATCCACGGCTACTCGCAAAAGGAGATCGCCGCCCAGCTCGGCATCTCGCCGGCCGGCGCTGGCACCCGCCTGTTCCGCGCCCGGCAGAAACTGCGCAAGATGCTGGAGGGCGACGGGGAAACCGTGGTGTGATCAATCGGTCAGATAGGTGGTCCCGTGCAGGCCGGCCTTGAGTTCACGGAAGTAGCCATCGGCCGCGCGCGCATCCGTCCCTGCCGCGCGCAGCTTGTGGCGGTAGCGCTCGAGCATCTGCTGCGGTTCGAAATGCACGTAACGCAGCAGTTCGTCCACGCTGTCGCCACGCTCGGGCTCGGCCAGCCGATAACCCCCCTGCTCGTCCAACTCGACATTCACCGCATCGGTGTCGCCGAACAGGTTGTGCATATCACCCAGGATCTCCTGATAGGCACCGACCAGGAAGATCCCCAGCAGGTAGGGCTCGCCATTGTCGGCATGCAGTTTCAGTGTGGTCTCCACGCCATCCTGGTCGACATACTGTTCGATGCAGCCGTCGGAATCGCAGGTGAGATCGTGCACCAGTGCGGCCCGTTGCGGGGCCTCGTCCAGGCGCTGCAGCGGCATCACCGGGAAGATCTGCTCGATGGCCCAGACATCGGGCAGTGACTGAAACAGCGAGAAATTGCAGAACACCCGTTCGGCCAACATCTCGTTGAGCTCATCGAGCAGCTCGCGATGACGACGCGAACCAGGCCGCAGACGGCTGCGTACCGCCTCGGCCAGCGCATACAGCCATTGTTCGGCATGGGCACGCTGCACCAGACTCAGCTCGCCCTGCTCGAACTGTTGCTGGGCCTGGTCGAACAGGTGTCGCGCGGCCTGCCAGACAAGCAACGGCTGACCCTGTCCAGCCCGCGCGTGCAGGCTCGCCAGCTCGCGCACCACGGGGGCGGCATCGTCTCGCGCCGCGGCATCCGGCGGCACCGAGGGCGGCTCGCGCTCGATCACCTCGGTGACCAGCACGGCATGATGCGCGGTGAGCGCGCGCCCCGACTCGGAAAAGATCATCGGCTCCGGCAGCCCGTGCTCACGGCAACGCCGCTGGACCACCTCGAGCACTTCACGCGCATAGGCACGCACGCTGTAGTTCATGGAACAGAAGTGGCGGCTTGCCGTCCCCTCGTAGTCCACGCCCAGGCCACCGCCGACATCGACGATCCCGATCGGCGCTCCCGCCCGGTGCAGTTCCGCGTAGAAGCGCGCCGCCTCGCCGATACCGCGACCGATGTCGGCAATGTCCGGGATCTGCGAGCCGATATGCGAATGCAGCAAGACCAGGCAATCGAGCATCCCGGCCTCGCGCAGGCGCTCGACCAGGGCCACCGTCTGCGCCGCCGACAGACCGAACTTGGAACGCGCCCCACCCGAGTTCTGCCACTTGCCCGCAGCCACCGCGGTCAGGCGCACCCGCACGCCCAGCAACGGCCGGATGCCCAGATCGCGCGCAGCATCGATCACCAGGTCCACCTCGGAGGGCTTCTCGATCACGATATAAACCGGGTGGCCCAGGCGCTGGCCGATCAGCGCCAGGCGGATGTACTCGCGATCCTTGTAACCATTGCACACGATGGGACTGCCCGGCGCGGCCGCCGCCAGCACAGCCATCAGCTCGGGCTTGCTACCGGCCTCCAGGCCCACGTCCCGGCCACTGCCCGCGATCTGTTCGACCACGCTGCGCTGCTGATTGACCTTGATGGGATAGATGGCGCGATATCCCCCCCCGTAACCCAGGGCCTCCGCGGCCTCGGCAAAGGCATCGCACAACTGGCGCACCCGGGTACGCAGCAGATCATTGAAACGCAGCAGCACCGGCCAGCTCAGACCGGCGGCACGCACCTCGTGGGCGATACGATGCAGGTCCAGCTCTTCGCCATCGCGCAGGCGCGGACAGACCGTGGCGTGTCCCTCGGCATTGATGCCGAAGAATCCTTCGCCCCAGTAACGGATGCCGTAGTTCTCCTCGACCGGATGGATGTTGGCTGGCATGCGGCAGACCTCGAAAAGACCGATTATCCGGCAGCATTCAGTGACTGGCCAGCGCCACGAAATCGCGCACCCAGGGCAGCTCGGCATCGGCTGCGCGCAATGCGGCGTACATCTTGCCGTGCAGCCCACGCCGCCCCAGCGGTCGCGACACCAGGCCCGGCGGACACACCGAGGAGGCCAGCACCCAATCCGGCAACACCGCCACGCCACGCCGGCTGGCGACCAGTTGCAGGATCACCGCGGTCAGTTCGCTCTGGCGCACCGACGCCGGCGCCACCCCGGCCGGGTCGAGAAAACGGGTGAACACATCCAGCCGCGACGCCGGCACCGGGTAAGTAATGAGCGTCTCCCCGGCCAGGTGGTGCGGCTGGATGCGCGGTGAGCGCGCCAGCGGATGCGAGTCCGCGAGCACCGCGCGCGCCTCGTAGGCAAACAGCGGCGCGAAGTGCAACGAACGATGGCGTGAACGATCCGAAGTGACAACCAGGTCCACTTCACCGGCCAGCAGATCGGGCAGTGCCTCGAAGCGTGCCTGCCGGATGTCGATGTCCACCACCGACCAGTTCTCGCGGAAACGCGCCAGCAACGGCAGCAGCCAGTCGTAGCAGGCATGGCATTCCAGTGTCAGGTACAGGCGTGCCGATGCCGACTGTTCGGGGTCGCCCAGCTCACGCTCGGCCCGCTCGACCTCGGGCAGCACGGTGCGCGCCAGCGCCAGCAGGCGCTCACCGGCGGGCGTCAGCGCCAGGGGCCGGGTCCCCTTGCGCACCATCGGCACCTCGAAGTAACGCTCCAGCGCGCGCAACTGGTGTGACAGCGCCGACTGGGTCAGGTGCAGCTTGCGCGCCGCGGCCGCGAGACTGCCGGTCTCGGACAGCGCTTGCAGGGTACGCAGGTGGCGAAGTTCGAGGAACATGAATCCATCTCATCAATTGCTTGAGAATAATGAATTTGAATACATAGTCGGCGCGCAGCATACTCGTCACCTGCTATTGGAACAACCACACTAGGGGAAGAAGACATGCTGGCACACAACCTCGGCTTTCCGCGCATCGGCGCCCACCGCGAACTCAAGTTCGCACTCGAGCAATACTGGCGCGGCGAAATCGACCGCGAGGCCCTCGAGGCCACGGGACGCGAACTGCGCGCCGCACACTGGCGACGCCAGCAGGCAGCCGGGATCGCGCTGATCCCGGTCGGCGACTTTTCCTTCTACGATCAGGTGCTGGATCACTCGGCGATGTTCGGCGTGGTGCCCGAGCGTTTCGGATGGGACGGGAAGGAGATCGATCTCGACCTCTACTTCCGCATGGCCCGCGGGCGCGCGCCGAGCGGTGAGCCCGCTGCCGCCTGCGAAATGACCAAGTGGTTCGACACCAATTACCACTATCTGGTCCCCGAGGTGGTGAAGGGCCAGCGTTTCGCACTGTCCTCGCGCAAGCTGTTCGACGAGGTGGCCGAAGCGAAGGCCCTGGGCATCCCCTTCAAGCCGGTGTTGATCGGTCCGCTCACCTGGCTGTGGCTGGCCAAGGCCAAGGGCGAACCCTTCGACCGCCTCGAACTGCTCGACGAGCTGCTGGCCGTGTATGACCAGATCCTCGCTCAACTTGCCGAGCTCGGCGCCGAGTGGGTACAGATCGATGAACCCGCACTGGTGCTCGACCTGCCCGTGGCCTGGCAACAGGCTTGCGAGGCCGCCTACAACCGCCTGCAGGCCGCACCGGTGAAGCTGCTGCTCACCACCTACTTCGGTGGCCTGGAGGACAACCTCGGTCTGGCCCTGTCGCTGCCCACCGCCGGCATCCACGTGGACCTGGTGCGCGCCCCCTCGCAGCTCGAGGCCGTGCTCGACCGCCTGCCTCCCTACAAGACGCTGTCCCTGGGCCTGATCGACGGACGCAACATCTGGCGCGCCGACCTCGACGCCGCCCTGGAGACCCTGGAGAGCACGGCCGCACGCGTCGGTGCCGACCGCCTGTGGGTCGGGCCTTCCTGTTCGCTGCTGCACGTGCCGGTGGACCTGGCGTCGGAAGACCAGCTCGATGCCGAGCTGCGTACCTGGCTGAGCTTTGCCGAGCAGAAGCTGGGCGAACTGGGCGTGCTGGCGTGCGCCATCGCAGAAGGCCCCGACAGCGTGGCCTCTCAGCTGGCAGCCGCACGCGCCGCGCAGACTGCCCGGCGCACCTCCGAGCGCATCCACCGGCCCGAAGTGGCCGAACGCCTGGCCACGATCGACGATGCCATGCTCTCGCGCCGCAGCCCCTATGCCGAACGGCGGCCATTGCAACGCGCGCGGCTCGATCTGCCGCTGTTCCCGACCACCACCATCGGCTCCTTTCCGCAGACGCCGGAGATCCGCAAGGCGCGGCGCGACTACAAGGCCGGCACCCTGCCCGAAGCCGATTACGTCGCGCGCATGCGCGAGGAGATCGCCCTGTGCGTGCGCAAGCAGGACGAGTACGGCCTGGACATGTATGTGCACGGCGAACCCGAACGCAACGACATGGTCGAGTACTTCGGTGAACTGCTCGAGGGCTTTGCCTTCACCCGCTTCGGCTGGGTGCAGTCCTATGGTTCGCGCTGCGTCAAGCCGCCGATCATCTTCGGCGACGTGTCACGCCCCGCGCCCATGACGGTGGACTGGATCACCTATGCCCAGTCGCTCACCGACAAGCCCATGAAGGGCATGCTCACCGGCCCCGTGACCATCCTCAACTGGTCCTTCGTGCGCGACGACCAGCCACGCGCCGACACCTGCACCCAGATCGCGCTGGCACTGCGCGACGAGGTACTGGACCTGGAGGCCGCCGGCATCCGCGCCATCCAGATCGACGAGGCCGCCCTGCGCGAGGGCCTGCCGCTGCGCCGGCGCAACTGGCAGACGTATCTCGACTGGGCGGTGCGTGCCTTCCGCCTCACCGCCTCGGGGGTACGTGACGAGACGCAGATCCACACCCACATGTGCTACTCGGAGTTCAACGACATCATCGCCTCGATCGCCGAGATGGACGCCGATGTCATCACCATCGAGACCTCGCGCTCGCAGATGGAGCTGCTCGACGCCTTCGTGGACTTCGAGTACCCCAACGAGATCGGTCCCGGCGTGTACGACATCCACTCGCCCAACATCCCCAGCGTGGAGCAGATCGTCGAACTGATGCGCCTGGCCGCACAGCGCATCCCCACCGAGCGCCTCTGGGTGAACCCCGACTGCGGCCTCAAGACCCGCGGCTGGGCCGAGGTCGATCCGGCGCTGCACAACCTGGTCGAGGCCGCACGCCGGCTGAGAGAGGAGTTTGCGGATCAGGCGGTGGGGTAAGCGCCGGGTTCGGGATGGTCATATTCCGGGGCTTGTTCTGTAGCCCCGGAAGCATCCCCAACCTGACCGGGGCGGCTAACCCTTGCCGATAGAGCCCTCGAACAAATTCCTCTGCATGGGGGAGGAGAACATAGACTTATTCTGAATAGAAGCTGTTGCCTCCCCCTCGTTTCGGTAGCCGGGTGCAATGTTGAAGCTAAAGTTCCGCTAATCCCACTGACTTCAGATACTGGTAGGTGGCGTCGTAATAGGCCCTGGGCCTAGTCGGATCCCTATCATCTCCTTCCGGGACAAAGATCACCATGCCTTGTCGTGCACGCGTGAGCAGGACGCGATAGGCATTCTTCTGGTACACCTGACGCTCGGGTTTGCGGATTTTTTGCCAGCGGTCGCCGCGGAACGACCAGTGCTCCCAGCGGTCCTGGCCGCATCTAAAATCGGCATCCCATGCCATACAGACCCAATCCAGTTCCAGGCCCTGGATATCGAATTCCGTGGCGACATCTTCCATATAGTAGGAAGAACGAATGTCATCCTTTCCATTCAAGAACCAGTGGACAGGGTTTGGCTTAACCCGCACATCGATTGCATAAGGCTTGAGCCGCACCGCCTGTGATGAAACCACCATCCCGTAACGCTCGGAACCGCGAGCCTGATTCCGGACCCAATCCTTTGCGCGCTCCAGATCCCGCGTCAGCACGACCGGGAAATGACGGCAAAATGACTGGAGGGCACCTCTAAAAATTCTGCTTTTGCACTGCTCAGATGAGAACGACTCTCATTGCGTGCGGACTGATAAGCCAATGAACAAGATTTTGGCCAGAATTGCCGCTTTTCCCGTTGTTAGCGCCCCCTTTGGGGGGCTTTTCTGGCCCTTATCCCGCCATTTGGGCAGACGAACCCCTGAGCAGATATTCCAATCGCCTCATGTTGTAGACCAGATTCATCAGGCCAATCTTGGCAGCGGCCCTCACTTTGCCTTTGGTGCGTACCCAGATGCCACCGCCACTGAGCATGTGTTGGTGGCCAAACACGTGTTCCACCCGGGCGCGAATCCTGGAACGGGCGCGGTTGGATGCCTGCTCCTTTTTGTTCAGCTGCCGGTTCCGATGCCCCCTGTGGTGGATCCGGCTCAGGTATCCTGCGTCCCTGAGCTTCGCTTCCCGCTCCTTCGAGCGGTAGGCCGCATCGGCCCAGATGGAACGGCCACTGTTCTCTTCGTCGAGCAGTTCATCGAACACCTGGCTGTCGTGGACCGCCGCGTCGGTCACCGCATAGCGTCGAATCAGCTTGTTTTTCTTGTCGATGTTGACGTGGTTCTTGTAGCCATAGTGGCTCTTGCCGTGCTTCTGGGTCCAGCGGGCATCGAGATCCTTCTGGCGCTTCTTGTTCGGTTGCGCTTCCCACTCTTCGGGCACCTTGCCCTGCTTGATCCGCTCGTTCTCCTTGCGCCGGTTACGGTTCCTCGGCACGTTCACCAGACTGGCATCGATGATCTGGCCGCCCCGGGGCAGATAGCCGGCCAGCCACAGCTGCTCATCGAAGGCATCAAACAGCTTTTCCACCAGTCCATGACGAGCCAGTTGTTCCCGGAACAACCAGAGGGTCTTGGCGTCGGGTACGCGATCTTCCGGCGCAAGCCCCAAAAACCGCTGGAACGACAGGCGATCCCGCACCTGAAACTCGGTCTGGTCGTCCGAAAGGTTGTACAGCGTTTGCAGCACCAGCATCTTGAACATCCGCACTGGATCCCAAGGCTTGCGGCCCGCATTGCTTTTGCGGGGCTTCTGGTGGATTTTCTTCAGCAGCGGCTTGAAGGCGTCCCAGTCCACGATCCGGTCCAGTCGCACCAGGGGATCACCCAGCTTTTCCAGTTCGGCAAGGCGGTTTTCCGGGTCGAAGAAGCTTGGTTGCATGGCTCTCTCAGAACAGTTTTCGTGGGATGAGTAAAATTCTACCGGATCAGCGAATTTTTAGAGGTGCCTTGGACTCCAGCACATCGCATGTGGACAGGTGGAAGATAACGCAAACTGATCGATGCCATGAGATTCATCCATGCCAAGTTCTCTAGAAAGATGTCGATCAACCTACGATACAGAAACAGCCGTTCTCAGCTTATAGAAGATATAAAGTGACAGAACAACTACTTCTTCTCCATCAAAAACCAGCTCATATCATCCTGTGGGAAATTTGGATCTCGGTGATAAACAAAACCATAATCGATCAGTGACAAGTCAGAAAACCTATCGATCATATCGCCAGCAAAATCTCTCTTAAATAGCTTGCCATCGTGTCCTCGATACTCCACTTCAGCCGGCCTTGGATTGTAGTATTCTGACACAAGAATATAGCGAGAGGAGGCCCGATGCATGAGTTCATAAACGACTGGCAATTTATCAGGATTTATATGTATAGGAACACCCTTTGTAAACACCAAACCTCAAGTAGATTCAGGGCTAAACTCAAGGATGGAGCTTACTTGAAGATCAACATCTGGAATGTTAGACTTCAACTCCTTTGCCGCCTTCTTATTTATCTCAACCGCCGAAATCTTCACCTTAGGAAGCAAACAACGTAGCGCCACCAAGTTAAGACCTATATTAGATCCAAGCTCCAACACTCCTTGCACGTTCCGTGTACGGGCTAGGACTTTGCTAAAGAAAGCCACATTGGTAGCAACCCAGCTCTCCCCCCTATTTCGGTCAGTATATTCGTTTCCAAAGTCACCTTCCCAGAAGGCTTCCTGTTCTGTAGTACGTGTCATTTCTATTTCCCTTGCTGATTTAATTCCTAAACCATTTGACTCCATGCCATATACATCAGTCCCCGTGTAATCATATCCTTAGAATCTGAGAAGGTTATTCCTTACACCTGCGTTAATTGACCCGATTCCTGAAGACCCTTCGTCATTTTATATAGATCCCAGGATGACACCTATCGAGCTAGCGATCAGGTATATCTATAGCCATGAAGATCATGGCGTTGCGGCATCCATCAGGATTAGTCGACAGAGCACACCATTTTTTACTTACCCAGTCCATACACCGTCCAGAAATTCAGCATAAACTAGACACCCCTATGATGATGCAACACGGAACGTACCAGCCCAATCAGAGCAGGTTCGCTGAGACTGCCCTGCTGCTGGCGCTGCCGTTCCAGTGCCTCCGTTACAGCCTTGGTCAACTGACTCGCATCCTCGCACACTACCACCTTGTTGGTTGCGACCAATTCCCGAGCAAATTCAACCTGATGATTATCCACATGTTCACCCAGTTCGACCCGCCGTGGCATCAACACCGGCACCTTCCCAGCACGAACCGCATGGATTACCGAACCTGCACCAGCATGGAGGATCAGCAGGTCTGCCTTTCCTACCTGTTGTTCAAACGTCTCCATATCCATAAAGGCTACGCACTGGCAATGCGGACAGGCGAAATCCTGCGCTGCACCATACTGCACCATCACCGGTTGCGGGAATTGCGGGGATAATTCACATACTGCGTTCAGCAGGCGATGAAACGGCTGGGTAGCATTGCCGACCGATACAAAAGTGCTCATAACAGCGGCCCCCCATAAGTACCCTTGGGAAAATAACGCTCCAGCCGTTTCCATTGATAAAAGAAGTCATGAGCGAGCCGATACATGATACGACCTGTCATGGAAGGTTTGTCGATACGAGTGATAGTTTCCACAAAGACCACCCGTGTGCCGAAGAATAGTCGACCGATCAAGGTGAAAGGCACGACAGGTCCGGCACCGGTACTCAAGATTATCGTTGGCCTCTCCCTGCGCAGGATGACAAAGGCCTCCCACAGATTGATCAGAAACTTCCAGTCGCGTTCGGAATGTGCAATGAAGAAAGTCCTGTCTCGCATGTCGTCCGGCAGTAGTGCCTTGTCATTCAGCACATAGAAGTGGGGAATATCCCGATACACTGGCAACAGACAGCGCACTTCGGTCAGGTGTCCTCCACAGGAGCTGACAATACAGACTTTTTGTTGCATCGCTATGTATCCGGCATGCGTTTACGAAAGACAAATGCATGCACATTACCGACATTCTTGGTATATTCTAAGAGTTCCATATCATTTTTACCACCCCATCCAACGATCTCCTCACGGGTATGAAATGTGGCCTGTGGCGTAATGATGTAGTCATAAAAAAAATTCTTTGCCCCTTGCCAGCTACGTTTGCCACGTGACTTGACAAGATGCACAGCATAATAAACAGGAAGCAAGGTGGAATATATAATAGCTTTCCCCCAAGCCCGCTTTTCCAACCAGCGTATAGGACGACCAAGGTAAGTATAAAAGTAATAATAGTAACGCTTCCGCCGATAAACACCGACATACATCACCCCCCCGCACGCAGAATACGTGCATTTTCGCTGAAAGCACGATAAGCGTCTGGTGTGTGATGAATCACCCCGTCGGACACAACAGCATCGAAGGCGTTGTCAGGAAATGGCAAACTCAGGTTACTGGCGAGAGTGAAGCTGCATTCCGGCGCCCGCCGACGTGCCAAACGCAGTGACCCCATGCTGATGTCCACGGCAAACAGGTCGATTCCGCGCCGCATCATGAACAAGGTGCCACGCCCAGGGCCACAACCAACCTCGGCCACTTTCGCTCCCGGCTTGAGATAAGTATCAGCAAAATGTAAAAACGGCACCGGTTGCAGCGATTCGATATTCTGCTCGTCCTCGACTGTCAGGAAATCGAAAGGAAACTCCTCATAATGCGCCTTGGTTTTTTTTGTAACGAGTCTTGGTTCATTGTATAGCTTTATTTCTGGTGACACATCCCTGCCATGACCTGTTCCATCAAGGAGACCATATCAGTGGCCGCCTTGTCCCAAGTAAACTGCCCTGCACGCATCAAGCTGGCCCGAGCCCTCTCCTCGAACCAATCGTTGTCGGTGGCGAGGCGTTCCAGTTCGCGTGCCAGCGCCTCGCTGTCATGTGCTGGAAATGGCTGGCCACCAGTGCCCGCAACTTCAACATTCGACTCTACATCAGCCACCAGTAGAGGGATGCCACTGGCCATGGCCTCCACCATGGGAAATCCGAATGACTCACACAATGAAGGAAACACGAAAGCATGCAGCGATCTATAAAGCCGGTCAATTTCCATGCCTGACAGTTCACCATGATTTTCTATGAGATCCGCCACCTCATATTGTCGCACCACTTCTAGTATTTCTTTATTTTCCGGCGCTGATTCGGACAAGGTCAGCACAAGACTCAGCGGAATACCCTTTTTCTTCAAACGTGCCACTGCCTTGAATAGCACGGTAAAGTTCTTCTGCACGCCATATTTGGTGATGTAGCCGATGCGAAAATTCGTTCCCCGGACGGGCGGCGCTACCGGACAAGGATGCAAAGCAACCTGCCCGGTCCCGTGCGCAATAACCCGAATAGCATCCGGCGAAATTCCGGTATCATGGGTAACCTGCTTGGCCAATGCTTCGGTCTGCACCGTTACCGCATCCGCCACATGCACCGACCACCTGACCCAAAGTCCCTTGCCCCGCCATGCCAGACGCCCAGCCCTCCCCAACTGTGCTTCCGTGAGTTGTCGGAAAACCGGTGAGAAGTGACCCGCATGTTGCACCAACAACAACTTGTGGCAGGGCATACGACGCAACGGCAGGTAATTGGTCATAGAGAACAATAGATTCGCCCCCACGCGCCTAGCCAACGTAGGCAAATTGCTTTCGTACCAGAGACGTATCCACAAACCACTCTGGTCCAGTTGGGGAAACCGAAGGTATTCAATGTTGGGCAATTCAGGTAGTAGGCCAGTGACTGCACTGTTCACCACTACATACCAGCGCCATTGTGGACGTAACCTCGCCATGCCAGCAAGCAGCTCGCGCAGCACAACCAACGAACCACCTTCCCGTATGGAAATGGCATTGATGACAATCGCAATCATGCCAGCCTGCGCATCAGGCGCTGCTTGAGGCCGAGATAGTCCCAACGCCCCGTTACCACGTCCACGAAATCCCGCAACTCGTATTCGGCACGCACATCGATACGTGGTAGGGCATAGGGGTCCGAGTTCTGGCTTATGTGGCCATGCAACCCCGACACCGCATCAGCATACCCGGCATCCCGTACCGCGCGCTGTAGCTGCGGTGTGAAACGCCCCCAAGTGTAGGCAAAGTGCCGACATGGACGTTCCAAACGCACCTCGATCTCGTGTTTTGAATCAACCAACTCCCGCTCCACAACGGCAGCTTCCTGCCTGGTTAGATCCAAATGCTCGACACCATGCGATCCTACCGTCCAGCCGGCTCCAACCAAGACCTTGACTTCTTGCCAAGTAAGGAAATACTCATTTGGATAATGCCCTTGAGTGACATCGGATGTTCTGCGCACTGTTTCGCCTATCCAACCTGTATTGAGATACACTGTCGCCGTTGCACCATATTTTTCTAGGATGGGAGCAACGCTGTCATGTAACGAAGCATAGCCATCATCAAAACTGATGGCGACTTGCAGGTCATCTCCCTCTGGCGCGAGCAATAACTCATCCAACGACATGATCCTGGCCTGTTGTGCAAGCCAAGCTATCTGGGCGTGAAATTTTTCCACCGGTACCGCCGGTGGCCTGTCACCTAGAGAATGATAAAGTAAGACAATCTTGCGAGGAAGCGGGCATGGAAGCATCCCCCACAACCTGCCTAGATTCCTTTTCCATGTAAGCCTGGACATTTGAGATCAGACCGAAATCCGAGCAGGAACGGAACGCCTTGCCCGCGCAGACTGCTGCCGCTCAGCTTCGAATGCCTGACTCCGACGCCTTGGACCAGGCCTGATACTTGCCAAGCCCAAGGCTACACCAGCCAGAGTCCAGAAATAAACACTTTCCGGCGAACTTGGTGCTACCCACCAAGCCTCGAACACCGAAGATATCAGCATGCCGAACAGCGTGCCCGTCACGATGCCCCGCAAAACCTTTTCCGGCCTGCGCCGCCAACGCTTCTGGGATTTGAGTAAAGACGAAAACAAAGGCAGTAGCGAGTTCAGATAAAGTGCGAAGCCGATCAGTCCGGTTTCCTCGATAATGGCGAGTTGGGAATTCCCTTTTTCACGACCATAGCCCACCGCTGTGAATCCACCCTCAAACTCGGTATCACCGATAGTCACTCCGTAGCCTCCGCCTAGCCAGCCCCCTTTCTTCGCCTGATCGTATGAAATCTGCCAGACCTCTCGGCGAGTATAAAGCACCCCTTCTCCTGTGGGAGCATGCTTATAGAGGAACCGCTGCTTCAGTTGCTCGCTCCCTCCAGGATAAAGCACAAAGCCTACAGTGGCCGCCCCAAACAAAATAGTTATAAAGTATAATCTTCGGCTCACTCCAAGGGTAAGAAACAATCCCAAAATAGTGAACAACACCACCAGAATCGCACCACGCGAGCCCGCTGCAAGCAGATAGTAAATGCCGATGGCACCCAATATCAACCAGAAGATGCGCCAGCGAACATTGCTCCAGCGACTATAGATTTTCCACAGCAGAAAGGGGGAACACATGGCCAACATGGATCCGAACATATTAGATCCGCTCACTAGCCCCTGATATAGCATTCCACCCCCAGTATCCACGACTGCAGTGGCGGCATAACGCCCCAACACACCAGCCAGGAGAGCCACGATGGTTAGAGGAAACAAATAATCCAAAGCGTCTTTCGCCTCATGTTGGCGCACCCACCATAGACCGGCCGCCATGCAGGGGAAGGCAATCACCACAAAGGCAAGCCCCTTCATACCAGAGAGCAAGGGCACCTCGGACCACATGACCGTGGTCATTACCCACAAGGCAAATGCGAGGGTCATCCGACCAAAACGAGTGCGAAGCGGGAACCACAAACAGCCTTTAGTCAATAAGAAAACTATAAGCACTCCCAGAATGGCCCAGCGAGTGGTGGTATTGAAAATCGGTCTCAAAAAAGTCACGGCCAACCCGACAAAGGCCAGGATCGTCAGGGGCAGTGGCCAGTCCTGTAGCTTGAACAAGCGCATCACTGCCCCCCAACACGCTTCCAGCTATCAATCATGATTCCCGCTTCGTTCTCCAGGGTCCACCCCGCAATCAAGCGGCGAGCATTACGCGCCATTTGGTCTCGCGCAGTGTGGTCGACAAGCAGTGTCTGCATGGCAGCGGCAAGCGCGTTCGCTGACTCGGCCGGAACGACCAGTCCGGTTTCCCCCTGTACGATCAGATCATCCACACAGCCCACGTGTCCCGTTGCGATCACAGGCAAACCTGCAGCCATGGCCTCATTGACCACCAGTCCCCAAGGCTCGAAACGCGAAGCCAGCACAAAGACGTCCGCTACCGCATAAGCATTAAGAAGAAGCTTGCCGGACAGCCTGCCGGGCCAGTGGATGCGTGGATCGGCCGCCACCATCTTGAGCAGTTTGTCGCGCATCGACCCATCTCCAACCAGCAACAGTGCCACCTCTTCGTTGCCTGCCGACAATTGCCCGAATGCATCAAGCAATTCATCCACCCCCTTGTGCGGTTCCATCCGCCCGACATACAGGAAAACCGTAGCCTCTGTCGGCAGGCCAAGATTGTGGCGGATTTCTGCACGCCGTGACGCATCAATGCCGTCAACATAGGACGCGATAGCCGTGACATCCACCGTCATCTGCGCTATCTCGATACGCTCTTCCCCGACACCGTAATGGCGCAGGTAAGCTGCCTGCCTTTTGCCTCCAGGCAGGAAAATTGCGGGCATCTTGAACAATAGAGGATAGAACAAGCGCTTACCGGCCCGCTTCCAAAGCGGCAACCCGACCGGTAAGGGGGTATCCGTTTCCATCGTCACTGGAATGCGGCGATGATACGCTAGCAACATGGCGGTCGGCATCAACAGAGGCGCCCAGCCAGCCACATGCAACAGCCCGTATTCGTTCGTCGCGAGGCGCCCGCGGACTACATTCAACGCATCGACCAATTTATCCGGCAGCACCGCCATATATCGGTGGTCCAACTCCAGAGACCAAGCTTGGCTGGCGTTTTGCTTCATGAACAGTACGTCCACACCACCCGACCATAAGCGATTCAAAATCGATACCAATCCCAGAATATAGGACGTGGGTTCAACGTAGATCGCCAGGATTTTCCTTTCGCTCATCAATCGCCTGCGGCAACTTCGCTCAATACACGGTTCATCTTTTCTGCGTGGCGCTGCCAAGTGAATTCAGCGCGCACGAAATCGCGCCCTTTTGCCGCGATGGCCTGCATCCTTGCCGGGTCCTCGAACAGCCTTCGCAGACAATCCACCAAACTATCCAAATCTTTCGGCTCCACCAGCAAGCCGGTTTCGTGGTGGTGAATAAAGGCTTCAGGCCCTTGACCCCGTACGCCGATGACCAGCAGGCCGCACGCCATGGCTTCCAGATAGGCAACCCCGAATGCCTCTCGGTAGGAAGGCAATACAAATATATCAGCCTTGGCCAGATAGCTGTAAACCATGTTGTGATCAACTGCCCCCGTAAACCGTACCTGTGCGGTGATACCCAAATCTCTTGCTATCGCTTCCAGCGCTGACCGTTCTCTCCCATCACCGACTATGGTGTAGACCCAATTGCGCCAGCCGTCGCGATACAGCCTCCCCAAGGCTTGCAGGTTTAAGTCGATCCCTTTGCCTTCGTGTAAGTTAGAAACACTGATTAAACGCAAAGGTGATCCCCACGAAGCGCCTTTGCCACGGATCTCGACAGGAGGCATACGGAAGCCGTTGTACACAATACGGAAGTGATCGGTCCTGCCCACGATGGATGCGAAATATTCACGCAACGGCTCACCGACTAGGATCACACGATCAGCAGCGGCTAGCGCCTTGCCAACGGCACGCAATTGGGTAGGCGTGTTGAGTCGCGGTGCAGTATTGATACCGTGCAAGACAACCCCCACGGGTATGCCTGTTGCTCTACCCGACGTCACAGCGACCCTCCCGATCAACTCCGTATGTGCGAGGATGACGTTCGGCTTGAAGGATACAGCGATCCGTCTAATCGCAGGTCCGACACGCCATTCGCAAGCGAAGTCGGATAAGGTACGCAGATAGTTACGCGGGATGGACAGATACTTGACCTGTTCCAAGCCAAGATTCTTCGCATGGGCTTGCGGGTTCAGACGGGGCCTACCCCAATCCGGATGCAACCACCTACCCAGGCTGGGATGCCAAGGCTGTGCGACTACCACCTTGATAGTATTTCCCATTGCCTGCAGCGCCTTGACAGAGTCGAGGATAAAGTTTCCGCTTTGCGCGCCAGGAACGGCTGGGAACCACGGTGTGATGCAGAGAATGCGCATTAGCTGGCGAGCCCGAGTTCATCAAACAGGCCACGGAAGCGTTTTTCCCAGGTATGCTCGGCTCGCGCCCTGGCGGCACCGGCACGGGCTATCGCTTCTCTCTCGCTATCATGTGAAAGATAGTAGCTAACCTTTTCCAACAACTCGTCGATTCCGTTCCAAGTTTCCACTTCCACCCCAGGTTTAAACAAGCCCTCATAATCTGGCGCCTTCTCCACCAGATAGAAGCCACCTGCCATGGGTACCTCAAAATCACGCAACTTGACTTGGTTAACACCAGGCCTACTGGGATCGTGGCCTATCATGCGCGTAAATCCGAGGTTGATCTTCGAATTGCGAAACAGGGCCGCCATGGCGTCATTCGGCACGAAGCCTTGGGTCAAGTTTACGGGCAACGCCTTCGCCTGGTCCGGCCCGAATTGTGGTTTGCGCTGTGGCAGGCGCTCGGCCAATGCGCGCAGCAAGCCGCGCGGTCCTTCGCTCCGCAGCCTCGGCCAACCATAATGGTACAAATCCAAGATGGTTTTTTCCCAATTGCGCTCGGGTGTTGCTTGGCGGTTATCCAGCCAGAACTTACCGTACACAGCGAGCGGTATGCCAGCTTCATGCAAACGCGTGAGCATGCTGATGCGGTAAGGCATAGGTGTACCCACGAAGGTGACCGGCGCGGCCGGTTGCCACGCCAAGGCTTCCGGCGTCTCCAGCTGGGACCACCGGGCCGCCATGGGAAAATACTCTACCTTGGCGCCATAGCGTGCCATGTTCTGCATATTCGCGCGCTGCGCGCACAGTACACGAGTGAAATATTTTGCGGTACGAATTTGCCTGTACCACTGATTCACCATGTCCACGTTGAAGTTGACCATGGGGACCTCCAAGTCGGCAAGCGCCTTGGCGTACTCCGGCAACAGGAAGTCATCGTAGACATAACAAAAGATCAGGTCCAAACCCTCACCATGCAGCAGACACTTCGCCAAGTCGAGCAGCTGGCGGTTCTTTTCCAAACGCTCACCCTTCCGTGCACGGCCAAAGAAGTCACCCACATGGGTTCCATAATCGAAACGGTGCACCGTATGCCCCATTTCTTCCAAGCTACCAGCGATGTGGTACTCTGCCCAAGACGGTGATTCGAGAACTGTCAGTATCCGCACGAGCAACCCAAAAATTCAGCTTCTATAAACATATACTGCGTGACCTATCGACACCTTGGAACCACTGGAGTGATTGTCTGACAGATGTCAGCTGGGGAAGCCTGACTCACAAGCCAGCATCGGCTGAAATTTTGCCAAGACGACGTCCCACATTTACTACCAATTTCCCACTCCACGACAACGGGATGAATTCCATACCTGACAAAGTCACCTCCCTGCCACCCATTTTTCTCTTGAATTGGTAGGTTCCCGGATTATTTACTGGGTCGATCCCTTCAAGATCGTAAGTCTTACACCCCGCACTTAATGCCCATTCTATCACCGCCCATTGCACCGCTTCACCCGCGCGGAGTTTCGGATATCTCCTGTCAACTCCACCCCATATGTAATGAACATGTGCACCGGATCGTAATATAAAAACACCGGCAATCAACTGGTCATCGTATTTGGCCGTGAACAGCTGTGCCTCAACCGGTGCGTTGGGCACCGAAAGGTCAAACAGGGTTTGCATCAAAGACAGGCTACCCGGGAGTTTGAATCTTTTTGTCTTACTGATATCCTCACACAATTTGTAGAATAACGCTATTTCCGACTTGTCTTTGGATTGCCCCACCACGACCCCCTCGCGCTGCGCACGCCTGACCCCATAGCGCCATTGGGAATCAAGGTTGCGCCATAACTGCTCCTTGCCCAATGTCAAGTCGAGCCAGATCGTGCGCGGTCGAGAAACAGCCAGTGAGTCTGATGCTCCAACTCCCACCTCCTGCCAAGGATCAAGAATCCCCAGGATATACCGCTCTCTGCGTAAGGCTTCTTGCAAGCTAAGAATGCCTTTCCTATCCTTGCACACCGGCCCTTTGGGCAGCCATGCGACACGTCCAATCAAGGGAAGTCTTCTAGTTTCCACACGAGCCAGACCGACGACTGTGTCTCCCTTACGGGCTGCGAAACAGCGGTATTCGACACCCTCGGCCAAGCGTCTCGCCTCACCCCATAAGGCCGACTGCAAGGGATGACCTCCCAGACGGGCAAGCTCTCTGTCCCATGCGGAAGCATCGTGCTCTGCCTGCCAATGCCAATCCTCATATTCAGGCATTTGCCGTCTCCCTTTCAAAGACGTAGCCGAATAACTCGATATCCTTGGCATATACCCGCCGGATGATCTCACGCGTTTCATCATCGTAGTAGCTTCTATAATCCCGGCGATTACTGGTGTTAATCTTATCCAGTTTACGTGTGCAACCAAGCCTATTTGCCACATAGGCGAAGTCTGCTTCCATATTTTCCACCCGCCCGACAAAATCCACCATAATCTTGCCACTCTCATCACAGATAAAATAGTGCTGCGGCATAAAATGCACCCACGTCAGGATATTCTCCTCGTTAACCCAGCCCCGTACGAAACTAGCAAAATCCGGATAGGGTCGAAGGTTGGCGGCAGCCCATCGGGCATCATTCTCATGCAGGCCACCGCTGCGCAAGAAGTAGTAACTGGAAACCATCCTGTCCCAAGGATTGCGTACGAAGGTGAACTTGAAATAGCTCCGAAATTTCCTGGGATTGGCTTTCTCATATTCAAACCAAGGAACATGCCGTGAGCCTTGGTCGAACAAGGTTAACGCCACACTGGTACCAGCCGCTTTCGGAATATGAATAAAAATGCATCGGCAATCATTGGCAAAATGACTGTATATACCACGCCCACGCAAATCGGCGATACGGGTACGTAATCGCATGGGAATCAGATCTCGCAGCCTCATCGGACAACACCTCCAGCGGACACCCTCAACCGCTTGCGCAAATGGTCAAGTAGTGCCTTGTCGTCCTCATGCAAACCTTGGGCAAAAAACACGCCATGAAAAACAACGTAAAAAAGTACGAGATATAAAACCAGTACAGATGCTTCAGGATCCTGAGGCCCCCACAAAAGTGCCAATATTCCAGTCATAATTGTCACCAACCCCGGAATGACCCATCGTAAATAACGCCGATCACCCCAACGGATGCCTAGCTTTCTTCTAGCCACCCACATAGCAGCCCCCTTATTAAATAACAGGCCAGCCGTAGTTGCCGCAGCTACACCTGCAATCCCAAAATACGGAACCAGTAGCACAAGCCCAGCGGACGTAATTACTGTCTGATAGGCCATCAGTCTAAGCATCAGTCTTTCCATGCCCCCCATATTAAGAACGTTACCTAATGGCCCGAAACCCAAGTTCACCACCTGCCCCACAAGCAAGATCCATAAGGCAAGCTCCCCTTCCTTTGAAAATCGATCTCCATACAAGTTTAGCAATGGATCAGAAAATAAAGAAAAGAAAATAAATAAAGGCGCGGACAGCCGCACCACCCAGTCAGTCGTAAGGTGATAGATATGTTCGCGCTCAACGATATCCCCGCGCGCGTGTGCCGCCGAAAACATGGGGGCAGCCACTGATAAAAACATTTGTAAAAAAATAACCGGCATCTGCTGAAGCTGCTTCACTACCACCAGAACACCAACTTGCCCCGAACCGGCAAAAGCTCCCAAAAGAAAACGGTCTAGATAGCCCCCTCCCATGCCAAGCAGTGAGCCGCCATACATGGTTTTGGCATAATCCCGCCATGCCTTCTTATACTCCCCGTCGCAGCCATCCTCTGACAATACAGGCAGAGCGGCCAGTTTGCGTATCAGTCCCACCGCCATCCACAGCACACCACACAGCACGGAAACAACCACTGCCCAAACATAGCCCATGAGATGGAATCCCAGTGAAAGCAACAGCATGGCCAGCACCGCCTTGACGGTCAATTGCAAGAATGAGGAACCTATGATCATATAGCGGATTTCCTGGAATCCACGGAGCCCTTGCTGCAGGAAGAAACCCAGCAAGCTCAAAGGAATGAGTAACCCCATGACTAAGACCGCATTGGCATGGTCGCCCAGATCCGGCCAGTATCGCACGACGAAAGGCGTTGCCAACAGCACCACTCCATAGGCAATAACCCCCACGGCAAGCAGGATCGAAGCGCCAAGGCCAATCAACTTGTGGATACAGACATGCTCGCCACGCTCAAGATGAGCAGGAATAAACTTGACTAAGGTAGGTGCGAGGCCAAAGGCAATGAGTCCAGCCACCATGCTCATGGCACCTTCGATCAAACTGAACACGCCTAGACCGTCCGCGCCTAGCATACGGGTTACGAAAACCTGCAGCGGGAACCCAACCAACAAAGTAAACACATTACCAATAAAAAAATACGCTGCCTGACCACCCAGACGGCTTGCCGTATTCGCATTATTCGTATTGCTTCGACCCATCTTCCTAACTTTCATCTCGAACACTGACGGGCAATTGCACTTCTTATAGCAGCCTCCCATTGCGGCGCAAGTAGGTTCCAATCCCAATGTTTTGCCATTTCTGACCCAGCCAAACCAAATGACTTAGCCAGTGAGGAATCATCAAGGAGACAACCCACTTTGCTTATAAACTCATCATCACTCCAAACGACAAAACCATTTTTCCCATCAACAACAGATGGCGTTTCGTAATATCCGAAAACCACTTGAGGGAGCCCACAGGCCGCTGCCTCTTGAGTTACCTTGGGTACTCCTTCACTCGCTGAAGGCATGACAAACAGATTTGCCCTCCGAAATTCGTCTGCTAGTTCGGATGGACACAATGCCCCAGGAAAGTCGATGTTTTTCAGCCTGCGAGACTTGGCCTCCTGGATCAGCGCACGGCGCAATGAACCATCCCCATACCAGATAAAATCCGCCTCGGGAAAATTCTCAGCCAAGGTAAGGAACAGCTCAGGCCGCTTACGTGCTTCCAAGCGTCCGACCGAGACCACCCTTTTCCGCCCTTCACTTTTTTCTATCGATGGGTAGAAAATAGACGTTTCTATCCCCAGTGGCAATACGGAGAATTTATCTCCGTACAGTCGTCGACCCATCTCCGCCATGAATGGACTGATCGCAATAATGTGATCCGAATGATCCAAAATCGCGTCAATCCTCTCCATGGTCCGTTGATCGACGGGCTGACAATAAACGGGATGATCCGCCCAATCCGTCAGTTGTTTTTCCCTTGCCTTGGTACCAGCCAAACCTTCAAGGGTTGCGATGATGGGGCAATGGGGGTACATCTTCTTTCGCCAGCGCACTCCGGCCAGATCAACCGCCTCTATCCCCGGATAAAATAGAGCATCTGCCGGCTGCATATAAAGTAGCCACATGCGCATCAACCATAGCCTGCGTCGCCAAAGCGATACCAACTTCACACGCCTATTTTTAAATACCGCTTTATCGGGTTCACCATAATGCAATCCGATCCAAGTACAATCATCGGAAGAAAACCGCGACAGTAGTGCTTTGGCATTGAGATTCTGGGCATTGTAATTGTCGCGGTCTAGTAGACGCGGCACAAGAATACGCATGGTTTTCATATCGCGCTATGCCAGTCGAGTACGTGGCGTATCTGTTCCCGTATTACATCGTCCGGCGTGCTTGCGAGAAATGGCTCCGTAGAGGAAATGAATGCCGGCAGCGCGCCTCGCACCCCATTGCACACCATTTGGTGCAACTCCGACAGGCTTTCGCAGAAATGAAACACGCCGTTTTTTGCGATTTGGCGCTTATAACTGAAATCATGCCAGCCGAAGCTGATGACCGGAACTTTGTGACGCAGACAATCCAGGAAGACGGTGGAAGAAAAAGTAACCGCGACGGCTGAACGCCTAAGTAAATCATCCAATCCATCACCTTGACTGTAACTGACACTCACCCCAATCTGCTCCTGAGATGTCAGGCGTTGTATAAGTGATTCATAGGAATCCTTACTTTCTAGTGGATGAACGCGAATCACCAAGTCTGCTCGCGTCTCTTGGCAGGCACTCAACAGAGAAAGCAGGATATCAGAGAGGTCGATTTCGCCCCAGAACTCCTGCACACTATACGGTGCCGTCAGGAACAATACCGTGTTCCGAGATGTTTGCGTAGACCCGATATCAATCGAAGGCTCAACCGGGTTAAGCACCAACGATCGCTCGCGTGCTTTAGGTGACAGAAATTCGCGCCAGAACCCACCTCTTACAATGTAATGGTCTACAGGCGGATCGACGAACTGGCAATAATCCCCCAAGATGCCGTGCTGTAGTAACAGTGTAGGAATACCGGCCTTGCGGGCTGCATGCAGCGCATAACCTTCAAATACGGGGTTACCCACCACAAGCGCCGAAGGTTCGGCAGACTCTACAAAGCGTTCGAACAAGCAGGTATGAAACAATCCGCGTGGCAAAAGACGCTCCATGAATGTGGCAAAACCGCCGCTTTCGAGGTAGGCATCCCTTGCTACCGCGTCATCTGGTGACAAGTCGACTGTCCGGAGATGGTAGAGAATGCGTTTCCGTGCCTCGGCAATTTCTCGGCGGGAGGGTGCCGCACCCAGGCTTACGAATTCATATAGTGAGGTAAATGTGCGTCCTGCCGATTGCAACGGCTGACCACCAGTATTGGGGTTTTCCACCAGGAACTCGAAGGATGCAGGGAAATGTGGCTCATACAGCAGACCGATGCGGGTAAAGGTGTAAGCAGTACTGTAGAACCAAATCGCATGACGAGGGCGTCCCTTGGTGCGGACAGTGCGGACAAGGCAGGAACGGCGATGAAACGGATCAATTCGATCCATCAACTGCCGCCATTCGTCGCTGAACACCTTTCTACTGAACTTGGCTTGACGCATTCGCTGCCAGCTTCTGCGCATGCTGGCAATAGAGGTGCTGGTTGAAGCTATCGGCACGTCAACAGCAATCTCACTGCCTAGGCGACAGACAAACCATTGCAACGTCTCCGCCAAGCGTGAATGGCCATTGAACGAGCAGATGCTGAACCCATCCGCAACAAGCCTGTCGTGTAGCGCCTTGGCATGCAAAATATACTGCAGTTCACGAATGACCAGCTCCTCAAAAATTCCGAGCTGCTTCACCCCTCGCAGTGGAGGCTCATCATCCAGCAGCTTGCGCGCAAGATCGAACGCACGCTGCTTGATCGACTCGAAGTCGCCAATAAGTTCCGCCAGTCCTATCGCATCGGAATACTTACGCCTGATGACGGAATCTGGGGCACATTCGAACAGCAGACCTATTGCCCCTTCGGGCGCATCATGCGGAAGATCAGTTAAAAGAGTGATGGCACTGGGAGACACGAGTCAGTCCAGTATGTCCCATGATACGGGTGTTCCACGGGGTACATCCCGATTCACCCGCCTGCCCAGCAAGGAGTCGTAATGTTTTGGTGAGAGTCCGAAGCCGGGGCGGATGGAGCGCATGTTTTCCGCCGAAAGCATATCACCAGCCTTGATGTCCTGAACGATATAGAGCGAGCGCCTGAACCGTATATTGTCTTTCTCACTGGATTTTCGTTCGTAATCCACCTTGCCGAGTGCTTCCCATGCGGTCTTGCAGTCCCGACATAGAGCCGCCAGTTCGGATGGTTCCAGTGAGAAGCTGTCGTCGGGACCGCCGCCGTTGCGGTCAAGGGTAAAGTGTTTCTCGATGATCGAGGCGCCCAAGGCCACACTGGTAATGGCGGTGGTATTATCCAGCGTATGATCAGACAGACCGGTGACAACACCAAAGCGGCGGATCATATCCGGAATGGTGTGTAGATTGTAATCAGCTGCCGGAGCAGGGTAGCCGCTGACACAGTGAAGAAGGGCCAGTTCCTTGCAGCCTCCCTCACGTGCCGCATCAATGGCTTCCTGGATTTCCTCGACATTAGCCATACCTGTAGAGATGATCATCGGCTTTCCAGTACCTGCGACATACCTTATCAGTGGCAGGTCTATGGCCTCGAAGGAGGCGATTTTGTAGGCCGGGGCGCCCAGGTCTTCGAGCAGGTCAACTGCAGTAGGGTCGAATGGTGAACTAAAAATGGTAATACCAATTTTTCTTGCGTGGTCGAACAGGGGTTTGTGCCATTCCCACGGCATGTGGGCTTCCTGATAAAGCTCGTACAAGGTACGGCCATCCCACAGGCCGCCGCGAATCGTGAAATCTTCGGTATCGCAGTCGAGCGTTATCGTATCCGGGCGGTAGGTCTGCAACTTGATTGCGTCAGCCTCGGCCTTCTTGGCTTCCTCAATGATACGCAGGGCTGTTTCGATTCGTCCGTTATGATTAGCGGATAGCTCTGCAATAATGAATGGCGGGTGGTCGGGGCCAATCCAGCGATTATTGATCGTAAGGTGCGGCTTCATAACCTAATTAAACTTAAATTTTGCCTTCAGACGAGGACATACCTCATCCCATTCGGAGGCGAGGATTCCAAGACGATAAACATCAACGAACTGTTCATCCACTTTATGATGCGCACGGAAGATTCCCTCCACCGTAAAGCCGAATTTCTGATGAAGCTTGATCACGGCAGCATTGAAAGCAAGAACTTCACACGAGAGTTTGTGAAGTTTGAGCACCTCAAAAGCGTAGTTCAGAGCGAGAAATTCCATACACACGCCGGTACCGCGCGGCGCGTCAGGGGAAGCATAAAATGCCCAGAATCCGTGCTGGTTGACTGTGTCAATGGCGTTAAAGCATACGATGCCCAGAGGCGTGCCAGCGTTCTCATACATGAAATAGCGCTGATCGTCACGCTGGCGTGTTCTTTCCCACCAGGCTCGGTGTTCGTCGATTGTAATCACATGCCGCGTGTACATATTGGCGCGTACGCTTGGAGCATTGCGCCAGCTAAGCATGAGCTCAAGCTCATCGTCGCGAATGGAACGGAGGGTGCCAATAGATTGCATATGCGCTCCTTCAGAACTTCAAATGGGATGAGCTGGAACACTCACAACATGTGCGAGAACACGCTCACATCCCAATCCATCAGTGATAGTTGCAGCGCGTTTTGCCATGCACCGTATTATGTGCGGTGCATGAACCATTCGGTTTATCTGCTCGGACAGCTGCTTGGACATACTGGCCCCTAAGTGAAGGGTGGCGACCGCCTGTTGCTCTTCCAATAACCTAGCCACTGCCCTCTGATTTTCAGCCAGCACGACCACTAGGGTGGGCAGACCGAGACAACATCTCTCCCATGATGTACTTCCGGCTGCGCCGATGGCCAAGTCACTATCGGCCATAACCCGCGCCATGTCTGTGACATCAACTCGAACTTCAGTCCGCCATGGCAATGTAGCAGCAAGTGAGCGCACCGACTCAAGCCACGGCGCTCGTACACCTATCACCACGGTGATCTGGCAATCGGACGGCAGTGGACACTCTTTTAAGGCCTCAAGCACCTTACCGGTTGCGTTCGACTGGTCCACACCGCCCATGGTAACAAGCAGCCGCTTCAGGTGCGGTTCCTTGCGGCGCTGCAGGCTGTAGTCACGCAAAGCCGCAAATTCAGGGCGTAGCAGGGCGTATTGCGGCCCTATAAGAAGCTGGCACTTGTCGGGTACCAAGCCAACATAGTCGGTGGGCTTACGCCCCAAGTTCTGATCGAGCAGAAGATCGCAATCGTGATGACGATTTGCCAAGTCGTCGATGACCATCATCCGCTCCACGTACGGACGTAAGCGCCGCTCCCATTCGGCATCCAAGCCGTAGTGATCAACCACCAACCAATCAGGACGTTCGCCTGCCAATGCTTCGATCATCTGCTGGGCATCCCGCGCCTGGGACACCCCCAGCCAGCCCGCATAATCGGCATCCTTGGCGGTAGCAGGGAGTGCGCCAGGCAGGCAGGTAACAGGCATGGCTACCCGACGCAGGGGCTCGAGCAACTCGGAAACCGTCTCGCGGCAGACGAATCGTACCTCGGCACCACGGCGCGACAGCGCCTCGGCCAAGGTGAGACAGCGCATGAGGTGACCGGTACCAATGCGAGGCGAAGTGTCTACACGAAAAATTATCTTCATCGGGCCTCAATTCAACCGTTTAAAGCCACTACGACAGACATGGCTCATCACATCTCACTCCTCCTCACATATAGGAGGAACATGCCACCTACATCATGGTTTTGAATAACCACTCAGCGCGCTCCCAATCTTCTGGGGTATCTATATCCTGCACCCGGTAGCGCGGCAGGATGATGGGCACTGAGGACGGAGAGAAAATCGGCTTTCCGACGACCCAAGCGTCACTGCGCCCCCAGTAGAACTGACCAGCATCGTGGTACGCTTCCTCTAAATCCTGAGAACGTGTGTCGAAATGTTCTGGATAAAACATCTCTACCCGCCCTTTCTTCGTCAACCGAATAGCACGTTGGATGGGAAATGCGTAGGTAGTTACAGCGAACGCATAATCACAATCTGTCGTGTCCAGTGCTTCAAGGCCCTGCTGAATATCTTCCGCGCGAATAAAAGGCGCTGTAGCATAAATACAACATACCTGCTCAGGCAGGACTCCCTGACGCCGGAACCACTCGATTGCATGACGCACGACAGGAATGGTTCCGGTGTAATCATCCGCCAACTCTGCAGGACGCATGAACGGCACGGTTGCACCGGCACTTTGCGCAACCTCGGCAATTTCTACGTCATCCGTAGAGACGACCACCTGATCGAAGCAACCGCTCAGCAACGCTGCTTCAATCGACCAAATGATTATTGGCCTACCACAGAATGGCTTGATATTCTTGCGTGGTATTCGTTTACTACCACCACGTGCAGGAATGACCGCGATTCTCATACTTGAAGCCCATTTTTCAGGGCAACATAAACCTGGTCCTGTTGCTGATATGTCATCGTAGGATATATAGGAAGACTGATGGCCTCCCTGTAGTAATTTTCAGCCTCGGGGTAGTCGCCTGGTTTGAATCCCATCCGCTGATAGTATGGCTGGGTATGCACGGGGATATAATGAAGATTGACGCCAATGCCTTGGTCTCGTAGCACCTCGAAAACTTCACGATGGCTCCGCCTGATCTGATCAAGTTTCAGACGAATCACATACAGGTGCATGGCGGAGTAACCGTCCGGATGCCGCCATGGGAGCGTAACAGGCAGATCAACGAGCTTCTCATCATAGCGTTTTGCCAAGACGTGACGGCGGCTCACGTAACTGTCGAGGCGTTCCAACTGGCTAAGCCCCAACGCAGCTTGAAGCTCCGTCATGCGGTAATTGAAGCCCAGGTCTATCTGCTGGTAATACCAAGGACCATCGGGAGAATGGGTCATCTGTGCCGGTTCACGGGTAATACCGTGGCTGCGAAGCAGGCTCAAACGGTTTGCCAGTTCAGCATTGTTAGTCAACGCCATGCCCCCCTCACCGGTGGTAATGATCTTCACCGGATGAAAACTGAAGATGGTAATGTCGCTGTAACGACAGTTACCGATTGGTTCACCCCGATATTTTCCCCCAATAGCATGAGAGGCATCTTCGATGACGTAGAAACCAAAACGCTGACTCAGAGCATGAATTTCCTGCATGTCACACGGCTGACCACACAGGTGGACGGGAACCACAATTTTTGGCAAACGTCCCTTTCGCTCAGCCTCGATCAGTTTGCGTTCCAGCGCCTTGGGGCAAAGATTGTAGGTGTGAGGATCAATGTCGACAAAATCAACCTCAGCCCCACAGTACAAACCGCAATTGGCCGAGGCGACGAAAGTGATCGGGCTAGTCCACAGCCGATCACCCGGGCCAAGGCCAAGTGCACGACAAGCAAGGTGCAGGGCCGATGTGGCGCTGTTTACAGCTACTGCATATTGGGCACCGCAATAGTTGGCCACAGCCTGTTCAAAGCGCGGGACAACAGGGCCTTGTGTCAGATAGTCCGAACGCAGAACTTCGACAATAGCGTCAATATCCGCTTGAGTGATCTCTTGGCGACCGTAGGGAATCATTTTCAGATGTTACCGATTTTTTCGCGGTTTGCTTCGATCCAAGCCTGTAGCTGCTCGGCACTCATCCACTCTGTATTGGTGTTACTAGCATACACGAAGCCTTCGGGTACTTTTTTTCCATCTTTAATCCGACGTGGGCAAGTCGACCAATCGTGGATGGCTGGAAGAATCTTGAAGTAATCATGATATTCGTAAGTATAGAAGGCATCCTCAGCACTGATCATCTGTTCATGTAGCTTTTCACCAGGCCGGATACCGACTATATCCAGCCTCGCTTCAGGCGCAATGGCACGTGCCAAATCGACGACTTTCATCGACGGAATCTTTTTTACATATATCTCGCCGCCCTCCATATCTTCGAAAGCACGCCAGACGAGTTCCACACCCTGCTCCAGAGTGATCATGAAACGGGTCATTCGCTCATCCGTAATAGGCAGAACCCCTTCGTGCTTTACCGATAGAAAAAACGGAATAACCGACCCCCGAGACCCCATGACGTTGCCGTAACGAACAACGGCAAACCGTGTTTCGTGGCTGCCTGAATAAGAGTTCCCGGCGACGAAGAGCTTATCTGATGCCAATTTAGTCGCCCCATAAAGGTTTACCGGACTGCTGGCTTTATCAGTCGACAATGCCACGACGCGCTTGACCCCTTTATCGATACATGCATCAATAAGGTTCATCGCACCAATAATATTGGTCTTTACACATTCGAATGGGTTATATTCGGCCGTAGGCACGATCTTTGTTGCAGCCGCATGAACGACATAATCGACGCCATCCAACGCTCGATAGAGGCGATCCTTGTCTCGAACATCCCCAATAAAGAACCGAATGCGATTATCCCCCTGGTATCTTTTTGCCATATCCCACTGGTGGGATCCCCGGGTACCGAGCTCGAATTCGCCCTATAGTGAGTCGTATTACAATTCACTGGCCGTCGTTTTACAACGTCGTGACTGGGAAAACCCTGGCGTTACCCAACTTAATCGCCTTGCAGCACATCCCCCTTTCGCCAGCTGGCGTAATAGCGAAGAGGCCCGCACCGATCGCCCTTCCCAACAGTTGCGCAGCTGAATGGCGAATGGCGCCTGATGCGGTATTTTCTCCTTACGCATC
>AMFO01000313.1_pt1 | contig 59592 bp, 70 predicted proteins | sample 552608 | NCBI WGS metagenome assembly AMFO01 (sample SAMN01893955, study PRJNA167987) | microbial mat metagenome | biome: hydrothermal vent | place: USA: Loihi, Hawai'I | collected 2003-05-01
TACCGGTCGACGGCACCCTCATCGGAGAACTTCGGCAAGAGGTCTCCGTGCAGCACAATCTCGTGCCCTTGAGAACGCTCGGTCTCGTCCTCTCCGGGCAGTCGTTCTCTGTCCAGCTCCGAGAGATCGGAGGCAACCTCGCGCTCCTGTTCCCGCTAGGGCTCCTCGTTCCGGCCCTCTTCCCCAAGCTCCGCGGCTGGCGAGCCACCATGGGTGTCGTATTCGGTGTCTCCCTCGGCATCGAACTCCTCCAATGGCTCGGTTCTCTTGGTCTTGGATTCGTATGGAAGACGCTTGACGTCGATGATCTCCTCCTCAACACGATCAGTGGGGCACTCGGTTGGCTGGCATTCCGCTCTCTCGTGCACCTCCTCGGTCCGCGCGCATTCGAGGCGTTTGCGCCCCGAATGCGCCGGCATCAGGGGCAGCCTGCCCACCACAGGTGAGGGATCGTCCACGATCCGCCACGGTCGCAACGGGCGCTGACAAGCGGTAAGGGCCGGCATGCGGCGCCCCGCGTCCTCGTTCAGGCTCTACCAGCAGGTCGCCCGGCCCTGGCCGTGTCGCAATCACGGTGGTTGCCTCGAGTGGCCGATTCCGGACCACCGAGCGGTGCCGAGCGGGTCTGGGCCACCCCAGCTGGTGGTCACCTGTCCGAAGGCGGCTGAGGCAGCGGTAGTCCGCCGTTGGGCAGGGGTTCGTGTTGCCAGGCGTGTTCGTGGTTGCCCACTGCTCCTGCGTCGACGTCCTCGTCGAGCACGAAACGCATCTACGCCACGGCCGAGGAAGCGGCCTTCGCCGCCTCGATGTCCTCCTCGGTCAGGCTCGGGAACGCCGCCAGGATCTCGTCGGTGGTCTTGCCGGCTTCCAGGTAGCCCACGACGGCTTCGAGCGGTACCCGTGTCCCGCGGAACACCGGCTTGGAGGCCTGCACCTTGCGGCGCTTCTCGACGACCCCGGCGTCGGCCTCCCGGCGCCCGAGCCGCCCCCGTACCTGTGCCAGGATCCGTTCGAGGTCGATCACCTGGACGATGAGCCCCTGATAGGGACGCCCCGACTCCTCCCAGGTCCCGTCCGCGTGTTGGAAGAGCACCCGATCACCCGACCGGGCGAAACGCACCTCCCGCAGCGGGGCCTCATAGCCCTCCCGCCGCAGGTACTCGATGATGCGCCGAATGTGCTGGAGCGACACGCCTTGGTGCCGCAGCTCCGACGCCACCGCGAGCTCGACCAGCCGCGACAGCGAGTACAGACGCACCACGTTGCGGGGGCTGATCCTCCGCTCGACGTCAGGCCGGATCACGTCGGTCTTCTCCCAGTAGCGGAGCCGCCGGACACTGATCCCGGCGATCTCCGCCGCCCGCTTGTCCGGTACCGCAGTGTTGCGATCGGTGACCGTCACGAGAGCTCCCTGTACGACCAACCCGAGACTACCGGGTGGCACCGACACAGGACCGGATTCCATCCCACGACCTCCCTGGCGCCGACCGTCGCGTGATCATCTCCGGCAATGCGGTCGTCAGACCCAGCCGGGTCGCGGTCGCGGTCATCGACCCCAACTGCCTACGCCGTGGCATCGCTTGTACTTCCGGCCCGATCCGCAGGGGCAGGGCTCGTTGCGACCGACCTTCCGCTCGGGTGTTGTGGAGGAGAAGAGCTTGGAGGCGACCTCCAGGCGATGTTCCCGTGTCTCGAGTTCTCGTTCCCGGATGCGGAGGTGTTGGGCCCATCCGCGGAGACGCTGCTCAGTTGCCACGAGATCGCGTTTCCAGGTGGCGAGTTGGGACCTCCGAGCAGCCAGCTGTTCCTCGGCACGTCCTGCGTAGAGGCTCCCCGAGTCGCCGCCGGCCTCGCCGACGACCGTGGAGAGTTCGTGATCGACGAGGCCGGCGATGGCCTCACCCATGGTCAGGCCGATCGCCTGGCAATACCGCCGCCAAGTCGACCACGCCGCGTCCGACAGGGGTACCTTTACCACCTGGGTGCCGCCGTCGTGTCGGAACTCGGCGAAGATCCGACGGTCGATCTTCACCAGCGTGCCTCGGTCGAGGGCCATCGCTTCACCTCCCCGGTCGACCAGTTGACCGATCGCAACTTGTTGCAAGTGCGTGTGTCTCGTGGGCCCTCGGTTCGGGAGGAACTCGGATTCCTGCGATGCGAGTCCGTCCACCGTGTCAGGCCCTCTCTGTTGTCTCGTGAGCTCGATGGTCCGCTGCGGGTGCTCCAAGATGCTCTCAGCGGACGCGGTTGTCGGCTCGAAGCTCCATGACTGGGCGACGGTTGGGGCCTCACGGCGATCCGCGTGGCCGGCCGAGGGTGCCCTGTGATCGGGAGACGCCGGTTGTGACGGGGCCCCGGGAGCTGTCCGGTTCGGACGCAGCGGCCGGTTCCACCGGCCGGTCTCACCGAGCGCTGCGACCGGCGGGAGCGACCGACAGGGATGGCGCTCCCTTGTCACCCATTTGGAGTCGTCTTGGAGTCGCCACGGGAGATCCTCTCGAACGAACACCGTCACACCCGGCGCGTACGTTCGAGGAACGGGCAGGAGAGAGGAGCGAACCATGGGCGCCATCGCCAAGGTCACCCACAGATCGGGCCGGAAAGTCTGGCAGGCCCGCTGGCGGGATCCTTCGGGCCGGCAGCGGGCGAAGAACTTCGACCGGAAGGTCGACGCCGAGCGGTACCTGCTCGGCATGGAGGCCGACAAGCTCCGCGGCCGGTACACGGACCCGCGGCTGGCAAAGACGCCGCTGGCGGATTGGATGGCCGAGTACCAGGGGACGAGGGTCAACCTCGGGGTGCAGACCCGAGCGAGGGACGAAGCGACGATCCGGAACCACATCCTCCCCGCCTTCGGTACCTGGGCGGTCGGCAGCATCCAGCCGATCCACGTGTCCCAGTGGATCGCCGATCTCGATGCTCGCGGGTATGCAGCCGCGACGGTTCGCAAGGCCTACCAGCTCCTGGCCGCCGCGCTGGGCGCTGCCGTGGAGTCGGGGCTCCTCGCCCGCTCACCATGCCGAGGGGTGAAGCTGCCGAAGTTGGCCCCTCAGGAGATGCGCTTCCTGGACCCGGCGGAGATCAACCAGCTCGCCGAGGCGATCGACCCTCGCTACTCGGCGATGGTCCTCACCGCCGGCTACACGGGTCTGCGCTTCAGCGAGTTGCGGGCTCTCCGCGTCGACCGGTTCGACGCGCTGCGGCGCACGATCCGGGTGACCGCATCGCTCGTCGAAGCCAGGGGGCGGTTCTCGTTCGTCGAGCCCAAGTCGGAAGCCTCACGTCGCACCGTCCGGTTACCGGCGTTCTTGGTGGACGTCCTCGCCGCCCACCTGGCGTCCCACGCCGACGATTCCGGGCTCGTCTTCTCGGCGCCGAACGGGGGCCCGATCCGGCGGAGCAACTTCCGACGCCGGATCTGGCTGTCGGCCGTCGCAGCCTCCGTCGGGCAACCCTGCACCTTCCACGATCTGCGGCATTCCCACGCCGCGTTGCTCATCGCCCAGGGCGAGCATCCAAAGGTCATCCAGGAGCGCCTCGGCCATGCCTCGATCAAGACGACGCTCGACACCTACGGGCACCTGTTCGACGGCCTCGACGAGGCCGCCGCCGACCGCCTCGAGGCGACCTACGCGTCTGCCGGCATCATGGGACCTCGCCAACAGGAGTCGTTGCTCATCGCCCATCGAGGCCTCTGACAGAGCGGCACGACCTGCTTACGGCCGGTGCAGGCGCTGACACCATCCCGGGCATGATCATCGTGGTCGAAGGGCCCAGCGCAGCTGGGAAGACCACCTGGGTGCGAGCCCACCATCCCCGAGTGGCAGTCGGTGAGCATCGCCCATGGGTGACGAGCCGGATCGGTCGCGCCATCCCGGCGGGGCGGCGAGGTTCTGGACGGCGGCGAACGCTCGGCGCTGGGAGCGGGCGTTGGAAATCGAAGCCGAGCATGGGCTCGCCGTCTGTGACACTGACCCTTCAAGCTCCACTACGTGTGGTCCCTGTGGCAGATCGGCGAGGCTTCCGCGACGGCGTGGCGAAACCGAAGCCGCGGTCAACCGAGAGCTGTTCGTCGAAGGACGCCTGGGCTTGGCCGACGTGGTCCTCTGCGAGATCCTCGATCGGGAGGAGCTGCGCCGTTGGCGAGACTCCGACACGACCCGAACCCGCCGTCGCTTCGGGCTCCATGAACGGCTCACCGAGCCTGTCCGTGCGTGGTACTCGACGGTCGACGCCCTCGACCCGGGCCGGGTGCGCTGGTCACTCCCAGCCGACGGCGTCCTCGGCGAGCTGCCTGCGCCCGGCCCCGACCGGTCGTCGGTCGAGCTGTTCGACCGGCTCGTCGACGAGGGCACCCGGCTGTGAGCGGATCCTGAGGCCGTACCGAACCTCGCAACGGCCGACCGACCATCGTGGCGGGCCCGAGTCGTGCCCAGACGATGCGCTCGTGGCCTCTCAGTCGATGGGGAGATCCCGGATCCGGATCCGTGTGGGTGTGATGGTGACCACCGCGCCACGCTCGAGGTCAGCGGCGATCGAGGGCAGGTTGGAGACGAGGAGATGGGCGTGCCTGCTCACGGGCAGCTCTGCGACGCCTCGGAGAAGGACGATCGAAGGAGCGGAGGCCCCACTCAGGGCGACGAGCATCGGGAAATCCGTGTCGGCCGTCACGAGCACCCGCCCATCTGCCTGGCACCTCGCCAGGATCGCGGCGTCGGTAGCGCTGAGCATCCCGAGATCAGCGACATGGACGACGTCGTGACCGGCCTGCGTTAGAAGGGAGGCGAGCTTCGGGGACAGGTTGGCGTCGAGGATGATCCTCATGCGGACCTGGCGGTCGGGACCTCCCGCTCGTTGACGACCGCCGCGGCGTACTCGAGGGCGGCGCGGACGTCCTCACGCTCCAAGTACGGGTAGTCGTCGAGGAGCTCCTCGATGGTCTTGCCGCCAGCGAGCTGTCCGAGCACCATGCTCACCGTGACGCGGGTATCGCGGATGCAGGGCACGCCGCCCATCCGTTCGGGATCCACGGTGATTCGCTCGAAGGGCATGCCCGCATGGTACGCCGACGGCGACACGAGAGGAAGGGATCGTCGATGTCTCCTTCGGTAGGGCTCGGGAACTCAGCGAGGTCCCGACCCGGGGCCTTGGAGGCGATCAAGGTCGCTCCTCGTGTGCACGCGATGTGCACGCGGAGCCTATCTACGGATCCGCGAGTCCTCCCCGAAAACGAGAAACCCCTTGCGGGGCAAGGGGTTTCGGCGGTGGGCCCACCTGGATTTGAACCAGGGACCTCATCCTTATCAGGGATGCGCTCTAACCGAGCTGAGCTATGGGCCCGCAGGAACCCGAACGATAGCAAGCCGTGGGGAGGAGGGGACCTCGTCGGGGGGGTCGCGGTCGGTCGTCGCGACGGTCACGAGAGAGCGGCGGAATGCGGAGCGGGCCGGTCGTCGTTGCCCGTGGCGCCATGGCCGTCCCTCCTTCCCACACTCCGATCGACCTCGTCGGTATCTCCGGGAGCCTGCGGCGTGGGTCCCTCAACACGGGGTTGCTCAGGGCTGCTCGCTCCCTCCTTCCCTCCGGGGTCTCCCTCGAGATCCTCCCCGTGGGAGGGATCCCGATCTACGACGCCGACGTCGAACGAAGCGTGGGATTCCCCGGCACGGTGGCGGCGTTGCGGGAGCGGGTGGCTCGAGCCGACGGGCTGCTCTTCGCCAGCCCGGAGTACAACTGGTCGGTGACCGGTGCGCTGAAGAACGTCATCGACTGGCTCTCGCGCCCCCCGAATCCGCCGATCGATCGGAAGCCGGCGGCGATCATGGGCGTCGGGGGTGGCTCCGGGACGGCCCGTTCCCAATCCCACCTGCGGGACATCCTGGGCCACAACGGACTCCTCGTCGTCGCCGAACCGCAGGTCCTCCTGCGCAGCGCGGAGGTGCGGTTCGTCGACGGGGAGCCGGTCGACGCGGCGGTGCGGTCCACCATCGCCCGCCTCGTCGCCGCTCTCGTGGAGGTCGTGGAGCGTGTCCGGGAGGTTCCACCCCCGCCGGTACGAGGCTCCGTCCTCGTGGTCGGGCGGCACCGGGCGTCGCTGCAGCGGCTCACCCGCGAGCTCGTGGAGCTCGGCTACCGGGTGCTCGTCGCACTCGACGAGGAGGAGGCACGGGTCGCCCTGGAGACCCGCACCGTGGCGGCCGTCATCCTCGGGCCGGGACTCACGGAGACGGAGCGGAACGCGATGAGGGAGGGCGGCCCGGCCGGCCGTCCGGCCCTTCCCATCATCGACCCCCCGGATCCTCGCCGGGCCGCGATCCTCGTCGCCGGCGCCCTCGGACAGGATCACGAGTCCCGGTAGCCTGGCCGTTCTGCTCGACCGGGGAGGTCTCGTGCTCGTCTACAAGGCCCTGCTGTTCCTCCATCTCCTGGCCGCGATCACCTGGCTCGGTGGCGCCATCCACGGCGAGGCGCTGCTTGCCATGGCAGGCCGTCGGGGCCCTGATGCCCGCGCCCGAACGACGCTGCAGGTGCTCGACACGAGCGGGCGTCTCACCGGGCCGGCCGGGGTCGTGACCATCGGCCTCGGGTTCGCACTGGTCCTGGAGACGGCGTGGACCTTCGAGATGCCGTGGGTGGTGGGTGCGGTCGTTCTCGCCGGTTTCGCCGTCGCCACGTGGATCGGCTTCCTCACCCCCATGGGTCGGGAGCTCGGTGTCCTCGCCGAGCGGGAGGGTCTCTTCCATCCCGAGGTCGCGACGCGCGCGGCGCGACTCGGAGGGATCTTCCACGCGAACACGGCGCTGCTCACCCTCGTCCTCTTCCTCATGGTCTTCAAGCCTGGTGTCTGACCGCCTGAGGCCCGTGACGCCCCGGGTACACTCGAAGGGTTCCTCGGGGACGTAGCTCAGCTGGGAGAGCGCCTGGTTTGCAACCAGGAGGTCGTCGGTTCGAATCCGATCGTCTCCACGCACCGGCAGAGGAGGAACACATGCGCAACGCCGTCATCGTCGAGGCCGTTCGGACCCCGCTGGGGAAGCGAAACGGCATGCTGAAGGACTGGCACCCGGCCGATCTCGCCGCGGAGACGCTGCGGGCGCTCGTCGAACGCACCGGGATCGACCCTGGGGTCGTCGACGACGTGATCATGGGTTGTGTCTCCCAGATCGGGGAGCAGACCTTTAACGTGGGACGCAACGCCGTCCTCGGAGCGGGGTGGCCCGACTCGGTGCCCGGGGTCACCGTCGACCGGCAGTGCGGCTCCAGCCAGCAGGCGGTCCACTTCGCGGCCCAGGGGGTCATGGCGGGCGTCTACGACGTGGCGGTCGCCGCCGGGGTCGAGTCGATGACCCGCGTGCCCATGGGGAGCACCTTCTCCCAGGGACCGGGCAAGCCGTTCGGCGAGCGCATGCGCGCCCGCTACAACGACGGGCTCGTTCCCCAGGGCATCTCGGCGGAGATGATGGCGGAGCGCTGGAATCTGACTCGCGAGGAGCTCGACCGGATCGGCTACGACTCGCACATGCGGGCCCTGCGGGCCACCGAGGAAGGCCGGTTCGCTCGGGAGATCGTCCCCATCGAGGTGAAGGAGGAGGACGGGAAGGTCACGACCCTGGTGCGGGACGAGGGCATTCGCCCCGACACCAGCCCCGAGAAGCTCGCCTCCCTCAAGCCGGTGTTCAAGGAGGGCGGCGTCGTCACCGCCGGGAACTCCTCCCAGATCACCGACGGCGCCGCCGCCGTGCTCATCATGAGCGAGGAGAAGGCGGCGGAACTGGGGTTGCGGCCGCGAGCCCGGTTCGTGTCGTTCGCCCTCGCCGGGACCGACCCGGTCCTCATGCTGTCGGGCCCCATCCCCGCCACCCGGAAGGCGCTCGCCAAGGCCGGGCTCGAGATCGGCGATATCGACCTCTTCGAGGTCAACGAGGCGTTCGCCTCGGTCGTGGCCGCCTGGATGAAGGAGACCGGGGCATCCTGGGAGCGGACGAACGTCAACGGCGGCGCGATCGCCCTCGGGCATCCGCTGGGAGCCACCGGCGCCCGGCTGATGACGACCCTCCTCAATGAGCTCGAGCGGAGCGGCGGTCGGTACGGCCTCCAGACGATCTGCGAAGGTGGGGGCACGGCGAACGCCACGATCATCGAACGGCTCGACTGACCGGTGACCCTCGTCCTCGTCGCCGCCGTCCTGGGGATCGCGATCTTCCTCGGGACGGTGCGAGTGGTGCGGATGATCGCACACGGCCCCCCTCCCGAACCGGATCCCGCCGCGGTCCACGAGGTCGAGGTCCGGTACCGCTGCGAGGTGTGTGGGATGCGACTGACGGTCACCCACGCCCAGGACGAGGCGCCCGAGCCACCCCGGCACTGCCGCGAACCCATGGAACCGGTGGGGTGACCGCCGGGGACCGAATTCCACGCGTGTAGTTCTCCCCAGCATGTGGATGGAAACGGGGACAACCCCGCCGCGTGTGGTCCTCAGCGGTAGTTCAGCGTCATGCCGAAGCCGACGCCGATCATGGCGAGCCCGCCGAGGAGCCACGCGTTGCTCGTGCCCCCCGGCAGGAGGTTCATGTAGTTCACCAGGATGACGACGATCCCGAGCACCATGAGGCCGAACATGACCACCACGTACCAGGTGGGCGAAGGCCCCTGCGTCTTGACGGGATCGGGCTTGCGCTTCGGTGGCGTCGGGCGACGCTTCGCCTTCTTGCGTCCCTTGGAGACCGGCATGCGCCCAGGCTAGCGGTCGAGGCGGCACCTCCCCAAGACCGAGAGGTGGTGGCGAACACGCACGGTGACGGTACGCTTGCCCGATGGAGCGGACCGGCGACACCGTCGTTCCTTCTCGCGACCTCCCGGGACGGTCGCTTCTCGTGCGTGTGCTGCGCGGCATCGGATGGACGAGCCTCGTGGCCGGGTTCCTCGTGCTCGGCTTCGTCGTCCAGCAGCTCGTGGTGACCACGTGGATCGCCGACCGCAACCAGGGTGCGCTCACCGCCCAGGCCCGTGAGCACTTCGCCACGGCGGCCATCACCGAGGTGCCGATCGAGCAGGTCGAGCACATCCCCGCGCCCTCCGTCCCCGCCACGGAGGACCTCGGGGAGGCGTCGCCCCGGCGGATCGATCCGGTCCCGGCGCCCGCCGGTCCGAAGACGCTCCTGGTGGAGGAGCGCCCCGAACGTCATCGACCGTTCGCCATCATCCGGATCCCGAAGATCCCGAAGCTCGCGGGAGGTTGGACCGTCGTCGAGGGCGTGTCGCTGCGGGATCTGAAGAATGGAGCGGGACACATGCCGAAGACGGCCCTCCCCGGACAGCCGGGCAACGCCGTCATCTCCGGACACCGCACCACCCACGGTGCCCCCTTCTACGATCTCGACGTCCTGGTGCCCGGTGACCGGATCGAGGTGGAGACCGCGCTCGGGACCCACGTCTACGAGGTGCGGGACACGATGATCGTCAAGCCCACCGACCTGTGGGTGACGAATCCTCGAGACGGATCGTGGTTGACGCTCACGACCTGCAACCCCCGGTTCTCCTCGCGGCAGCGCCTCGTGGTGGTCGCCGAGCTCGTCGCCGGGCCGAACTACGAGGCGATCTACCGATGAGACGCCTCCTCGACGGCATCCCCGGCCCCAGACCCGTCAAGGTGGCGGTGGTCCTCGTCCTCGCCGTGGTGGCGCTCGTGCTCCTCCTCCTGCTCTACGACTGGATCGGGAGCACCTTCCTCGACACGGGAGGGACGATCGGGTGAGGGTCCTCGTCCTCGACAACTACGACTCGTTCACCTACAACCTCGTCCAGGAGGTCGGCGCGCTCGGGGCCGAGCCGATCGTGTTCCGCAACGACGCCATCGACCCGGAGCACGCCCTGGCGCTCCGTCCCGACCGTCTCCTCGTCTCCCCGGGGCCGGGCCGTCCCGAGGCGGCAGGTCGCAGCATCGAGCTGATCCTCGCTCTCGGTCCGCGGATCCCCACCCTGGGCGTGTGCCTGGGTCATCAGGCGATCGCGGTGGCCTTCGGCGGAAAGGTCGATCGGGCGCCGGCGCCCCGCCACGGCAAGACCTCGCAGATCGATCACGACGGCCGGGGCCTCTTCGCCGGACTCCCCAACCCGTTTCGCGCGACGCGGTATCACAGTCTGGCGGTGGTCGAGCTCGGCGAGGAACTCGAGGTGACGGCCCGGAGCGAGGACGGTGTGATCCAGGGGATCCGCCACCGGGAGCTGCCCATCGAGGGAGTGCAGTTCCATCCGGAGAGCGTCATGACCGAGGTCGGAACCGAGCTGGTCGCGACGTTCCTCTCCCTGGCCGCCTCCCTGACGACGAGCGGTCAGTCGCCGAGGCGGTAGGTGCCGTCCGGGTCGCGGACGACGAGCCCCTCCGCCACCAGGTCCTCGAGCGCCAACTCCACCTCGACGGTGGGGAATCCCGTCTCACGGGTGAGGTCGCGGAAGGACGCCGGGCACCGGACGAGACTGCGCACCAAGGCGCCCCGGAGCTGACGGGCCGAGCCTTCGAAGCGGGGTTGGGGCCGCGGGGGTCGGTAGCCGTCGGGCCCGGCACACCAGGGCGTCACCGGGCACGGCCCGCAGTCGGGGCGGCGGGCCCGGCACACCGTCGCACCGAGGTCCATCATCGCCTGATTCCAGGTCCCGGCGTCATCGTCGAGCGCGGCCTCCGCCGCGGCACGGAGGCCCGGGCCATCGAGGGGCTCCCCGTGCCAGCGGCTGAGCACGCGGCGAACGTTCGTGTCGATGGCGGGGACGCGCACGCCGAAGGCGAGCGACGCCACCGCGGCGGCGGTGTACGGACCGACGCCGGGGAGCCGGCGGAGCCCCTCGGGGGTGGTCGGCCACCCCTCGACGACGACGACCCGTGCCGCCTCCCGGAGGCGGCGGGCCCGGGAGTTGTAGCCGAGCCCGGACCACGCGGCCAACACCGCGACGAGGGGCGCCTCGGCGAGGACCCCCACCGTGGGGAACCGATCGAGGAAACGCTCGTACGCGGGAACGACGCGAGCGACCTGCGTCTGTTGGAGCATCACCTCGGAGACGAGGATGGCGTAGGGATCCACCCGGTCGCGCCAGGGGAGGCTGCGACGTCGCTCCCGGTACCAGGCGAGGAGAGCCCGGTTGCGGTCCGTTTCCACGCCGGTCGTCATAGTGCGGAGGTGGTCGTGGTCGGTGGGACCGTGGTGGTCGTGGTCGTCGTCGTGGTCGTCGTCGTGGTCGTCGTGGTCGTCGTGGTCGGGGGTGCGATTCCCAGCAGGAAGGTCACGGTCGAGCCCTCCTCGAGGGTGGTGCCCGGCGCCGGGTCCTGGGAGACCACCTTCCCCACGAGGTTGGCGTCCCCGGTCTCGATCGTCCCCGCCGACACCGCGGTGAGACCGGCCGCCTGGGCGGCCGCCTCAGCATCGGCCTCGCCCAGTCCGGAGAGATCCGGCACGGTGACCTGCCGCAGGACGCCCAACCGGACGTGCACCTCCGTGCCGACCTCGGCGCGGACGCCGGCGGCGGGATCCTGCGCGGCGACGGTTCCCGCCAGGCCGGACGCGAGCGTGACCTCCACCGGGTCGGGATCCACCACGAGGAGGAGGCCGAGGCCGTTGAGGGCCTGTTCGGCGTCGCCGGGAGCGAGGCCGCTGAGGTCCGGGACCGGGACGGGCTTCGGGCCCTTCGAGACGAGGAGGCGGATCTCCGCGTTGCGGGGAACCACCTGTCCCGGTTCGGGGTCCGTGCCGATGACGAAACCGGCGAGGACGTCGAGGGAGAACTGCTCTTCCACGACGACGTTCTGGAACCCTTCCCGGGTGAGCTGGAGCTGTGCGTTCTCCGCCGAGATGCCCACGACGTTCGGGACCGTCAACGAGGCCGGACCCTTGGAGACGATGAGGTCGATGGTGGCGTCGGGAGGAGCGGTGCTCCCCGCCGCCGGGTTCTGCCGGATGACGACACCTTCGGGAACGCTCTCGGCGAGCTCGTAGACGACCTCCCCGACGGTGAATCCGCTCGCCTCGATGCGCGCCCTCGCCACCGGCTCGGTCTCTCCCTCGACCGGCGGGATCTTGAACTGCTGGACACCCTCGGACACCACCATGGTGACGAAGGAGCCCTTGGCGAGCTCGGTGCCGGGGGCCGGCTCGGTGGTGATCACGAAACCCGCTGGGACCGTGTCGGAGTTCTCGGAGCGCTTCTTGACCTTGAGATCCGCCTCGCCCAGGGCGACGAGGGCATCCTGTTCGGACTGGTTGGCGACGTCGGGCACGGTGACGGTCGTGGCGACGGTGGGGGCTGCGGAGAGGAGACGCATGAGGAGGAAGATCCCCAGCGCGAGGACGGCGAGGAGGCCGGCGACCGCGGCGAAGTAGGTGATCCGGCTCGTCTCCTCCGGTGGCTCGTAGGCGACAGCCCGTGCCGCCTGGTCGGGTGGAGCGGTGGGGGGAGGGGTGCCGATGAGCGCGGTGGCCGCGGCCGCGTCCACCGCGCCGGCGGCCACGGGCCTCGTGCCGCCGAGATAGAGGAGGAGGTCGGCCCTGATGGCCTCGGCGCTCTGGTACCGCTCGTCGGGTTGCTTCGCCATCGCCCGTTCCACGACCGCGGCGAGGTCGGCGGGGACTTCGGGGTTCACCTGGTCGGCGGGGAGGGCGTATTCCGACACGTGCTGGTACGCCACCGCGACCGGGGACTCGCCGGTGAACGGGGGTGTGCCGGTGAGCATCTCGTAGAGGACCACGCCCAGGGAGTAGACGTCGGAGCGCTCGTCGGCGGGGAGCCCCTGGGCCTGCTCGGGGCTGAAGTACGTGGCGGTGCCGATGACCGCACCGGTTCGCGTGAGCTCCTCCGAGTCGTCGAGCGCCCGTGCGATCCCGAAGTCGGTGACCTTCACGCCGCCGTCGGCGGTGATCATGATGTTCCCCGGCTTGATGTCACGGTGGAAGACGCCGGCCGCGTGGGCGACGGTGAGGGCGGCGGCGGCCTCGGAGGCGATCTCCGCGGCACGTCGCGGGAGGAGCGGACCTTCGGAGCGGAGGATCTCTCGCAGGGTGCGACCCTTGATGAGCTCCATCACCATGAAGTACGTCTCGCCGTCCTTGCCCCAGTCGTAGATGGCGACGATGTTCGGATGGCTGAGGTTGGCGGCCGCCTGGGCCTCCCGGCGGAACCGGGTGACGAAGGCCCGGTCCGACGCGAAGTTCGCGTGGAGGATCTTGACGGCGACGGGACGATTGAGGAGCGTGTCCTCCGCCTCGTAGACGTCGGCCATCCCCCCCCGGGCGAGGTGCGCGGTGAGCCGGTACCGACCGGAGAGGACGCGACGTTCCATGTCAGCCGCCGATGGTACCGACGCATCGGCGGAACGGGGCCCCGTTCCGGGCCGGCGTCACCCCGGGACGCCGAAGAACGCCCGGAACACGGCGGCGGCGATGGGCGCGGCGACGGTGCCGCCGCTCGCCGTCTCTCCCGAGTCCCCGCCGGACTCGACGAGAACGGCGAGGGCGATCTGAGGCTCCCCGGCCTGCGCCCCCACCGGACCGAAACCGATGAACCAGGCGTGGGGCGGGCCTTGAGGCGTCTGGGCGGTGCCGGTCTTGCCGGCGATGCGGATGCCGGGAACCGCGGCACGGCGCCCGGTACCCGAGATGACCACCCGTTCCATGAGGTCGCGGAGGACCGCGGCGGTCGCCGGGCTGACCGCGCGACGCCAGGGACGCGGACGGGCGGAGGCCTCGAGGGTCCCCTCGGAAGTGAAGACGTTCGAGACGACGTAGGGGACCATGGTCTGCCCGCCGTTGGCGATCGCCGCGGCGACGAGGGCCATCTGGAGGGGTGTGGCCAGCACGTCCCGTTGCCCGATCGCGTTCTGGGCGACGGCGGGGAGGTCCGAGACGATCGTCGCCGGATCGGGCACGCGGGAGGTGAGGACGGGGAGGTCGAACGGGATCTCCTCGTCGAAGCCGAACGCCCGTGCCGTCTCCACGAGACGAGTCGCTCCGACCTGCATGCCGAGCGCGGCGAAGATCGTGTTGCAGGACCGGATGAACGCGACCTCGAGGGTGACGGTGGTGCCGTCGGCGCACACATCGCGGTCGTGGTTCCGGATGGTCGCGGTCGATCCGGGCAACGGCAGCGCCGCCGGGTCGTCGAACGTGGATGAGGGCCCCACGACGCCGTTCTCCAATCCGGCGGCGGCGGTGACGACCTTGAACGTGGAGCCGGGCGGGTAGGCCCGAGACCGGGTCCGGTCCGTGAGCGGCTCGGTGGGATCGTCCTCGAGCTCCCGGCCGGCGGTCCCGGCGTCGGCGGTGAGGATCGTGTTCGGATCGAAACGGGGCGACGACACGAGGGCGAGGACGGATCCGGTGGTGGGGTCCATCGCCACGACCGCTCCACGCCGGTTGCCCAGCGCCGCGATCGCGGCCCGCTGCAGCCGATCGTCGATGGTGAGCTGCAATCCACGGGGGCGGGGATCGCCCCCGAACAGGACGTTGAGGACGCCCGAGATCGTGGCGCCACGGTTCGAGACGAGGTCCCGTGCCCGGGTCCGCTCGAGACCCCGGCTGCCGAAGAGCACCGAGGTGAAGCCCACGACGTGGGCGTAGTGGTCTCCCTCCGGGTAGCTGCGGAGGAACGCTCGGGGGTTCGTCGGATCCGGCAGGGAGCGGGCGACGAGCACGCCGTCGGCGGTGACGATGACCCCGCGTTCCCGGCCGGTGCGGAACGCGGCCAGTCGCACGTTGCGCGGATCGTCGCGGTATCCCGGCCCGGCGATCGCCTGGGTGTAGGTGGCGAGGATCGCCAGGAGCGCGAACATCGCCACGATCCCGTACGCGGTGCGTCGGATGGGGCGGTTCATGGCTGTTCCTCGTGTGAGACGCGGCCGAGCAACGCGACGATGGCGAAGCTGGCGAGGAGGGAGGACCCCCCGTAGGAGATGAACGGGAGGGTGATGCCGGTGACGGGGAGGAGACGGAGGACCCCGGCGAGGATGAGGAGGGTCTGGAGGCCGACGAGGAGGGTGAGGCCCGCGGCGAGGAACTTCCGGAAGCGGTCCCGGCTGCGCAGCGCCACGCCGAAGCCGACGGTGACGAGGAGCGCGTAGGCGGCGAGGATCGCCAGGGACCCGGCGAGCCCGAGTTCCTCCCCGAGGGCGGCGAAGATGAAGTCCGTGGCGGCGGCGGGGATGACGCCCGGCCGGCCGAGCCCGATCCCGGAACCGGTGAGGCTGCCGCTGCCGAGGGCGAAGAGGCCCTGAGCCACCTGGTATCCGGCGCCGGTGTAGTCGGAGAAGGGATGGAGCCAGGCGACGACGCGTCGTTGGACGTGACCGAACGCGAGGTAGCCGGCGACGCTGCCGCCCAGCGCGAGGACGAGGCCGGTGCCGAGGTAGCGCGCCCGACCGGTCGCCGCGTAGACGAGGAACACGAACAGCCCGAAGAGGAGCAGAGCGGCCCCCAGGTCGCGCTGGGCGACGAGCACGAGGAACGCCGCGCCCGCGGCGACGAGGATGGGTCCGAGGTGACGGGGCTCGGGGAGCACGAGAGGTCCGAGACGGCGGCGGACGGAGATCATGGCCGGGGCCCTGTCGGCGAGGTATGAGGTGAGGAAGACGGTGAGGAGGACCTTGGCGACCTCTCCCGGTTGGAAGCTCAAGGGGCGGAGACCTGCCGGGAGCTCCAGGCGCACCCAGAGTCGGGAGCCGTTGACGACGGCGCCGTGGAGCGGCCAGTGTTCCGGCAGGAGGGGGAGGAGCAGGAGGACGACCGCGGCGGCGAGGAAGAGGTACCGGTACCGCCGCAGGAGGGCGACCCCGGCGTTGCGCAACAGATAGAGAAGGCCCGCGGCGCCCGCGGCGGCGACGAGGAGGGACCACCGTTGGATCGTGGCGAGACCGGGATCGATGCGCGCGATCTCGGTGGTGCCGAGCGCGGTGAGGAACGCGGCGAGCGGCAGGAGGAGTGGGGTGGCGGAGGACGCCCAGAGCCGGAACGCTACGTGGAGGCCACCGAACGCGGCGATGAAGGTGACGAACGTCACCGCGACCTGAGCGTCGAGCCAGGTGCCGTGAACGAACCCGATCAGCGCCACCCCGAGCGACGCCAGGACGGAGGCGGCGAGCACGAGGGCCGCCTCGGTGTTGCGGGTCATGTGCGGACGTCGACGACGGCGACGGTGGTGTTGTCCAGTCCTCCGGCGGCGTTCGCCGCCTCGATGAGGGCCCACACGACGGCTTCCGTCTCGGGTTCCTCGCGTAGATGCCGCGCGATCTGCTCGTCGTCGAGCATCGTCGTCAGCCCGTCGGAGCAGAAGAGGACCCGATCGCCCTCGTGGAGGTCGACGGCGAGCTCGTCGACACGGACCGGTCCGAGCCCCAGCGACCGGGTGAGGAGGTGCCGCTGCGGATGCCGGGCGGCGGCCGCTTCGCTGAGGTGGCCGAGGGAGACGAGCTCGGCGACGACGGTGTGGTCCTCGGTGAGTTGGGAGAGGGTGCTGTGGCGGAGGAGGTAGGCACGGCTGTCACCCACGTGGGCGATGGTGAGGGTGCCGTCGGGGGTGAAGCGCCCCAGCGTCAGGGTGGTGCCCATGCCCGTCAACGCCGGGTCGTCGGTGATCGCGGCGAGGATGGCCTCGTTCCCGGCCTGCACGCGGGCGGCGGGAGAGACGTCGGTCTCGGCATCGGCCCGGGCCGCGGCGTCGATGGCGAGACGTGAGGCGACCTCCCCGGCGATGTGGCCACCCATCCCGTCCGCGACGGCGACGATGAGGGGCCCCTCGCCGGCGCCGGAGGTCTCGGGGAAGACCGCATCCTCGTTCCCGGCGCGGACGCGGCCCCGATGGGTTCCGGTGGCCCAGACGTATCTCATCTCACCTCGAGGATGGTCTTGCCGATCTGTACGGTATCGCCCTTCGCCACCGGTGTCGGTGTGCCGCCGATGCGGCGCCCGTTCACGTAGGTGCCGTTGGTGCTTCCGAGGTCGGAGACGAGGACCGTTCCATCGTGGAGTCCGACCCGGGCGTGGAACTCGGAAGCGTAGGGGTCGTCGATGACCACGTCGGCATCGGGGCTCCGTCCGATGACGTGGCCGGAGCCTCGCAGGGTGATCCTTCGGGTCCCGCCCGCGTCCCCGCGGAGGACCACGACCTCTCCCGGCTTCCCGCCCGGACGCCGAGCCGCCGAGCCGAGGTGGGCACGAACCGCCCGGGCCACCTGCCAGAGGAACAGGTAGAGGAGCGCGAGGAACAGGAGCTTGAGTGCGTTGAGGAAGAGGGCGGGCATGGCGTTCTCAGAGCATCCGGAAGGAGAAGGCCCGGTCCCCGAAGGCGACCTCGTCGCCGGGGGCGAGCCGAGCAGGACCGGGTGTGAGGGGGGTGCCGTTGTGGAATGTGCCGTTCGAGGACTCCAGGTCCCGGAGGTGGACACCCTCGCCGTCCCGGACGACGAGGGCGTGGTGGCGTGACACCTCGGGGACGGAGATGATCGCGTCGTTGTCGAGGGCGCGACCGATCCGGATCCGATTGTCGGCGAGAGGGAGGAACCGGTCGCCGTGGAGGGAGATGAGCTGACCCCACGGTTCGAGGCGCCCGGGACGTGTGTCACCGTGGACGTCGACGATTCCCCGCGGGACCGACGGATCGGTGTCGATCCCGACGACGACGGGTCCGCCGAGCCGCCAGCCCCGCTCGGCGGCGGTGGTGGCGACGGCGAGGGCGAGTTCCCGGGTGAGGACCGTCGCGGGGAGTCCGGGATCGAGATCGGAAGGATGCAGGAGCACGGCGAGGTGGTTCGGGACCTGGGGTCCGGCGGGGCCCTCCCACTGGAGGAAGTCGACCTGACGGACGAGGCGCTCGGCGAGATCGACGGGGTGCATCGTTCCCCCGAAGACCGCCGCCGTGGCACCGTCGACGAGTCGCTCGAGCCGCCGTTCGAGTTCGCGTGCCAGCTTCACCGTACCGATTGTATGGGGCGTCCCCACTATGCGGACGGGGGAATCCAGGAGGTGGCCCGTGGTACCCTTCCGCCCACGGGCGAGTGGCGGAAATGGCAGACGCGCAGGATTCAGGTTCCTGTGAGGTAACACTCGTGAGGGTTCAAGTCCCTCCTCGCCCACTCCCATGGCGTATCCCTCGCTGGCACCGGGCCGTCGGAGACGGCGACGGCGGTGGCCGGTCCCGGTACTGGTCGTCGTCACGGTCGTGGCGATCCTCGCCTTGGCGGTGCGCTCCCGCTCGGAGGTCCACGACGTCGCGGGGTACTTCCAGGCGGCCACGCAGGCCGTTCGGGCGGACGAGGGGGCGGCGCCCGATCTCGCCGATCTCCTCGCGACCTTCCCCACCTTGGATCGTCCCGAGCTGCTGCGCCGGCTCGACGCGCTCGTGGCGACCACCGGGGACGCCGCGGCGTCACTGGGGGCGACGGGAGTCCCGGTCGCGCTGACCCGACCCGCCGGCTACCTGATCGTCGCCACGGAGTCCTGGGCGGCAGCCACCGCGGAGCTACGGGACGGGATGACGGGGATTCTCGACGATCCCTCCGGCAAGATCTCCCAGGAGCGGCTGCGGGAGGCGATCGAGACGTTCCGGCTGGGGGATCGTGCGTACGCGACCTTCCTCGACAGCCTGGGGGAGGTGGTGGACGAGCGGGTACCGGCCTTTCCTCCGGTGGTCTTCGCGGCACCCCCCGGGGACGTGGATTTCGATCCGGTCTCGATCACGCTCCGACTGGGTGCTGCGTACGGTCTGGGGAGGCACCCGGATCTCTCGGTGACGGTGAGCACGGACCCCATGCCGGTGGGCGACCAGGGCGGGACGCCGGTGCTCCCTTTCACCGATACGCTGACCGTTCGGGCCGTGGTCGTCAACGGGGGTAACGTGGCGGCGATGGGCGCCGTCGTCACCGCCGAGATCATCCCCGCCACCGGGAAGGAGGACCGGGAGTCGCGTCGGGAGACGGTCGATCGGCTCGAACCCGGGGACGCCCGCACCGTGGCGTTCGAGGGGTTGAAGGTGCGACCCGGGGTGGTCTACGAGCTCGTGGTCACGGTGAGCGTGGAAGGGGACCTCCGTCGCGACGACGATCGCGCCAGGATGGTGTTCCTCATGAACGAGAACCGATGACCTGGCTGCTCGTCGTCATCGTGGGGTTGACCGTCGTGCTGGCGGTGTGGCAGACCGTGCAGATCACCGCCGTCCGGGCCAAGGTGGACGCGGTGCCCCGGGACGGGAACGTCGTGGCGGTGCTGCGGAACCTCACCGAGCGGGTGGATGCGCTCGAGTCGTTCGCCGAGCAGGCGGGGGGGCGGCTCGCCGATCTCGAGCGCCGACTCCCCTTCACGGTCAGCCGCACCGGAGTCGTGACCTACGACGCGTTCGGGAACATCTCCGGGCATCTCTCGCGGTCCATCGCTCTCCTCTCGGAGCGGGGCGACGGACTGGTGCTCTCGGTGCTCGCTACCCGTGAGGAGACGTTGTTCTTCGCCAAGGAGGTCCGGGAAGGGAGGGGGGTCGAGCAGCTCTCCCCCGAGGAGGCGGCGGCGGTGGAGCGGGCCCTGGGCCGGTAGCATGCGCCCCCGATGCTCGACGTCGCCCTCCTCCGTGACGACCCCGAGGCGCTGCGCGCCGGACTGGCGCGACGCGGGGTGACGGTCGCGCTCGACGAGCTCGTCGCACTGGACGAGCGACGGCGGCGCCTGCGTGTGGAGGCGGAGGCGTTGCGCGCCGATCAGCGGGTGCTCGGCAAGACGATCGCGACGCTCCAGGGCGAGGAACGGGAGGAGGCGATTCGTACCGCGGGCTCGCTCGCCGCGCGCTACAAGGCCGTCGTCGCGGAGGCGGACGAGCTCGACGAGGCGTTTCTCGCTCGCTGGGTGACGTTGCCGAATCTCCCCGATCCCACCGCTGCCGAGGGGGTCGACGAGGAGGATGCGGTGGAGGTCCGGCGTTCGGGGGAGCCGCCCGAGTTCGGGTTCCCGGCGAAGGATCACGTCGACCTGGGGACCGCTGCGGGGATCCTGGACGTGGAGCGGGCGGCGAAGGTCTCGGGGAGCCGATTCGGCTACCTGCTGGGCGACCTCGTCCTGTTGGAGTTCGCGCTGGTCCGCTGGACGCTCGACATGTTGCGGCCTCATGGCTTCGTCCCCGTGGTCCCGCCGGTCCTCGTGCGTGAGCAGGCCCTCTTCGGTACCGGATTCTTCCCAGGCGATCGGGAGCAGGTGTACGCGGTGGAGGCCGACGATCTCTACCTCGTCGGGACCTCGGAGGTGGCGCTGGCGGCGATGCACGGCGACGAGATCCTCGACGGCACCGCGCTCCCGCTGCGGTACGCGGGATTCTCGACCTGCTTCCGCAGGGAGGCGGGGACGTATGGGAAGGACACGCGGGGGATCTTCCGGGTCCACCAGTTCGACAAGGTCGAGATGTTCTCCTTCGTGCGTCCCGAGGACTCCCGGGACGAGCACGAGTTCCTCCTCGCCCGTGAGGAGGAGCTCGTGGGGGCGCTCGGCATCCCGTACCGGGTGGTGAACATCCCCGCCGGGGACCTCGGCGCCTCGGCGGCGAAGAAGTACGACATCGAGGCATGGTTCCCCGCGCAGGGTCGGTATCGCGAGATCACCTCCACGTCGAACACGACCGACTACCAGGCGCGTCGACTGCGGATCCGCTTCCGAGACGAGGGCCGGAACCGGCTCGTCCACACGCTCAACGGGACGGCGGTGGCGGTGGGCCGAACCCTCATCGCGATCATGGAGAACTTCCAGACCGCCACCGGCGGCGTCATGGTGCCGGAGGTGCTCCGGCCCTACGCCGGTTTCGATCACCTGGGATGACGTTCCCTGGTCTCCTCGCGCCGGGCCCGGCGGTTGCGGGTTCGGGGGGTGTGCCCTCCGGAGGGACGGCCTGCCTCTGGAGAGACGAGGAGTGGGCGTGAGTCGCGCCGCGGTGTTCGCCGGGATCGCCGATCGGTACGACCGCCTCAACGCCATCCTCTCGTTGGGACGTGATCAGGTGTGGCGGCGACGGGTGGTGGCGCATCTCCCGTCGGGACGGCTGCTCGATCTCGGCGCTGGGACGGGGGCGGCGAATCCGCTCTTCGGGTCCTCCCGGGTGGTGGCGCTCGATCCCGCCCCGGAGATGCTGGAGCGCAACACGGCGGTCTCCAAGGTGGTGGCGGTCGGGGAGGCGCTCCCGTTCCGCGACGGGGTGTTCGATGCCGTCTTCTCGGCCTTCGTGTTTCGCAACCTCGATTCGGTGGAGGAGACCCTCGCCGAGGTGGCTCGGGTGTTGCGGCCGGGGGGAGCCCTGGGTGTCGTCGACCTGGGACGTCCTCCGGGGCGGCTTCGGCGCCGGGTCCATTCGGCCGCGACCAGGGTGGTGCTCCCGCTTGCCGGCGCGGCGATCGGTGCCCGCGAGGAGTACCGCTACCTTCATCGCAGCCTCGACAAGCACCCTCCGCCCGAGGTGCTCTTCGCCGGCGGTCCTCTCCGTCTGCTCCACACGTGGCGAATGGGGCCGCTGGGGTTCGTCTGGGGCGCGATCCTGGAACGACCCCGTGGGCCGCGCCGCTGAGGTGGCTGCGCGATCCGGCCTGGACGAGACGACCGTGCGCCCCGCCGTCGAACGGTGTCCCCCGGCGCTCTCCGGGCCGTCGACTCCGACCGGGCCGCCCTCCGGTACCCGGAACCGGTCCGCTTAGGGCTGCTTCCTTCCGGACCTGACCCGGTTCACGGCGTTCCGCCACCGGAGGACCCGGTCATCGTCATCGACTGCACCCGGTGCTCGTCCCGAGAGGCGCCCGCCCTCGGGCGGGGACGTCGGCCCCGCATGAAGAGGGTTTCGGGTTCAGGGCACCCCTGGCGCCCCACCTAGCACGGTCCCGGCGATGGTAGCGGTCGGCGGGGTTTGCCGGTCAGGGGAGCAGTCCCGCCACGAACTCGTGCATGCGGTCCCGAGCCTGCTGGGCGATGGGGATGGGGAAGGCGTCGAAGGCGTGGGAGCCGCCGGGGTAGATGGCGAGCTCGGCGTCGTTGCCGTACTCGATCCAGCGCATCGCCATGAAGAGGGTGTCGTCGAGGAGGGGGTCGGCGGTGCCGACGGTGAAGAGCGCCGGGGGCATGTCGTGGAGGTCGGCGTAGAGGGGGGAGACGTCGGGATCGCGCAGGTGGGCGCCGGTCTCGCCGAGGTAGTGGTCGCCGAACCACGCCGTCACCTCGGGGTCGAGGACCAGGTTTCCGTCGGTCCAGTTCGTGGCGCTCGGAGTCTGGGCCAGGTCGTAGGCGCCGTAGACGAGGTTCGCGCCGACGAAGCCGGTGGAGCCACGACGGCCGCGCATCCGCAGCAGGGTGGTTGCCGCCAGGTGGGCCCCGGCGGACTCGCCGCCGATGACGAGGCGGTTCGTGCCGAACTCGGCGGGGGCGTGCTCGACGAGCCAGGTCGCCGCCGCTTCGCAGTCGTCGTTCGCCGCCGGATACGGGTGCTCGGGAGCGAGCCGGTACTCGACGGAGATCACCGCGACGTTCGCGGCGCGGGCCAGTGCCTCGAGGAACGGGTCCTGCATGTCGGCGGCGCCGAGGACCCATCCTCCGCCGTGGATGTGGAGGAAGACCCCCGCGACGCGGTCGGGGACGAGGACCCGCAGCGTCAGCGGGCCGGCGGGTCCGGGGATGGTCCGGTTCTCGGCGAGATCGGAGTGGACGACCTCGCCGAAGATGCTCCTCCCCTCCGCCCTCGCGGCGCGAACCTCGTCGGGTGTGAAGTCCGTGACCGGTGGCATGGCGGCGATGAGCTCTCGGAGCTGTTCGTTGAAGGCGGCCGTCTCCGGGGCGACGGCCGTAGGCAGGAAGGCGGTGGGATCGATCTCCATGCGGGCACCCTAGTTCGTCGCCGGAGGCGACCGATGGGCTCGCGGGGGAGGAAGCGGAGGGGGTGGGATTCGAACCAGACGGGTGGTGGGCCGCCGGAGGCGGCTCCGGGGAGGGGCCGGTTCGGGCTGCGGAAGGGGGCCGAAGGGGGTCCGACCGTCGCCGGAGGCGACCGATGGGCTCGCGGGGGAGGACGCGGAGGGGGTGGGATTCGAACCCACGGAAGCTCACGCCTCGACGGTTTTCAAGACCGTCGCCTTCGTCCGCTCGGCCACCCCTCCAGGGACGGTGGCCTCCCCGAAGGGAGGCCCGGGGAGCGGAGGGGGTGGGATTCGAACCCACGGGACCGGAAGATCCGGCCCAACGGTTTTCGAGACCGTCGCCTTCGTCCGCTCGGCCACCCCTCCGGATCCGGCGGAGGCCGGACCGGACGCCGGATTGTACCGGTCCCCGTCTCCGGTCACCGCCGGCGGGCGAAGAACTCCTCGAGGAGGGCCCCACATTCCGCGGACCGCACCCCGGCCACGAGCTCGACGCGATGGTTGAGCCGCTCGTCCTGGGGAATGTTGTACAGGCTCCAGCAGGCCCCTGCCTTGGGATCGGCCGCGCCGTAGACGATGCGGTCCAGCCGGGACCAGACCGCGGCCATGGCGCACATGGCGCAGGGCTCCAGGGTGACGACGAGGGTGTGTCCGTCGAGTCTCCAGCTCCCGAGGCGGCGCGAGCGCTCCGAGATGGCGAGGACCTCGGCGTGCGCGGTGGCGTCGTTGCGCTCCTCCCTGCGGTTGCGCTCCTCGGCGACGATCTCCCCGGCGGCGTCGAGGAGGACGGCCCCGATCGGGACGTCGCCCGTATCGCCGGCCGTGGCGGCGAGCGCGAGCGCCCGCTCCATGGCTGCGTCGAAGTCCATACCCCGTCTCCTCCTTCTACACTCCGCGACCCTACGGAGGGATCGCATAGTCTGGCCTAGTGCGCACGCCTGGAAAGCGTGTAGGCGGTAACCCCGCCTCGTGGGTTCAAATCCCACTCCCTCCGCGTGCCACCCGCCTCCCGGGTCTCCGGGTTCGCTCCCGGCGGGCGCATCGGCCGCCGTTGACGACTCAGAGGTCGCGGAATCGCCGCCGAACCTCCCCGGGCACCGGTACGGGTCGGCGGGTGGCGGCGTCGACGACCACGTAGACCTCCTTGCCGGTGGCGACGAGCTCCCCGCCCGGTTCCTTCACCGTGGTGAAACCGAACGTGATCGAGGTTCGGCCGATCTCCTCGAGCCGGATGGTGGTGGCGAGGCGGTCTCCGAGGGTGGCCTCTCCCCGATAGTCGCACGACGCGTGGGCGACGACGAAGTGGAATCCCCCGTTGCGCTCCGCGTCGAAGGGGATACCGGCGGCGGCGAAGAAGTCGGTGAGGGCATCGTCGAAGTAGACGAAGTAGCGCGGGTTGAAGACGTGCCCGTACACGTCGATGTCCCAGAAGCGCACGGTGCGGCGGTACGGCTCCACGGACGGGATCCTAGGAGCCCGAAACGGCGGGCTCAGGTGGGAGGTGTGAGGGGAGGCCGCCCCAACTCGTCGGCGGTGGCGACTCCCGACCACCGGGATCGTTCCTGCTCCCAGTCGAGCGGGGCGACGATGGCCCGGTCGGTGTAGGAACCCCACGCGGCGCGGGGGAGGATCCACTGGATCTCGAACTGGATCCCGTCGGGGTCGACTCCGTATACGCTCAGCGTGGCGCCGTGGGACGACTCGCCGACGAACGCCCCGGCGGCGACGATCGACTCCCGCAACCTGGCGAGGTCCTCGATGGTGTCGACCTGCCACGCCAGGTGGTAGAGGCCGATCCGTGACGGGCCCGGGACGGCGTCGCCGCCTCCGGCCGGGAAGAGCCCGAGATCGTGGTGGTTCACCGACCCGGCGGCGCGGAGGAACGCCGCCCCCAGTCGGGGTTCTCGGGTCACGACGATGAATCCGAGGACGTCGGTGTAGAAGGACACGGAGCGGTCGACGTCGGCCACGAAGAGGACGGCGTGGTTGAGTCGGCGGATCATCGGGAGGGGAGGGGGAGTCTGCCGGGGGGATGGCCGGGGGAAACCCGAGGGGGGAGGACCTCGCGCCTGGTACCCTCCGGGTCCTCGGAGAGGTGGCCGAGTGGCCGAAGGCGCTCGCCTGCTAAGCGAGTAGGGGACGGTGAGTTCCCTCGAGGGTTCAAATCCCTCCCTCTCCGCCATCGCCTCCCGAACCCTGGGGCGGGGCCGGTACCGGGTCGTCGCGCTCGACCGAGGCCCATTCGCCGACGAGCCGGTCGAGTGTCGCCAGCGGAATCGCCCCGTGGCCCAGCACCACGTCGTGGAACGCCCGGATGTCGAAGCGGTCCCCTCGCGTCCGCCGGGCCCGGTCCCGGGCGGCGAGGATCGCCAGGCGTCCCGTCATGTAGGCGAGGGCCTGGCCGGGGAGGGTGATGTACCGCTCCACCTCGTTGACGACGTTGTTCTCCGCCTGTGGCGAGTTCGCGACGAGGTAGGCGATCGCCTGTTGGCGACTCCATCCGAGGGCGTGGATGCCGGTGTCCACCACCAGGCGTCCCGCCCGCCATGAGTCGAACGACAACATCCCCATCCGGGACAGGTCCGACGAGTAGAGGCCCATCTCGTCGGCCAGACGCTCCGTGTACAGCCCCCAGCCTTCGGTGAAGACGGAGATCGTGGCGTGGCGTCGGAATTCGGGGAGGTCCTCGAGTTCCTGGGCGATGGCGAGCTGGAGATGATGGCCGGGGATCGACTCGTGGAAGGCGAGGGCCTCCGCCTCGTAGCGGGTGCGTGTCGTCGGGGCGGTTGTGTTCACGAAGTACGTTCCGGGGCGTGAACCGTCGGGGGCGGGGGTCAGGTAGAAGGCCAGGGGAGCGTCGTCGGCTCCCATGGGGGGCATCTGCGCCACGACGCACGGCGCGCCGGGCAGGCGTCCGAACCAGTCGGGGATCGCGGCCTGGGCCCGCTCCAGGGCCGCGCGTGCCGACGCGAGGATCTCCGCCGGTGCGGTGAAGCGAAGCTCGGGATCTTCGCGGAGGCGGCGGTAGATCTCCGCGAGGTCCCCGGTGCCGAGAACCTGAGCCCCGAGGCGCCGGTACTCGTCCTCGAGGCCGGCGGTCACGTCGAGGCCGGTGCGGTGGATCGTCTCGGGGGGATCCTGGCGTGAGGTGTGCTGGTGGATGGCTCGCGCGTAGATTTCCTCCCCGTCGGGGAGCCAGACGACGCCGCTGTGCTCGGGGGGACGCGCTCGGGGGAGGATCTCGGTGGCGACGACGTGGCGATAGCGCGCGTATGCGGGCCGGACGACGTCGCGGACCACGGCGACGAGACGCTCCCGCCAGGCCGCGGCGGCCGACGGGTCGAAGCTCGGGGGGACGCGCAGGTTCACGAACGGGTCGGTCTCCACCGCGGAAGCGAGATAGGCGTCGATCTGGGCGATGACCTTCTCGGACGCGACGCGGGGCGGGGTGCGGTTCCGGGCGAGGCCGTCCCGGAGCCGGGCGATCGCCTGATCGAAGAGCCGACCCATCTTCGACCAGCGGCCCACCGCCGCGTCGGCGTGTTCGGGTCGGGCGATGGGGAGCTGTCCGGCGAGTTGCGGGTAGACGACCTGGATGCCGAGGAACGGGTCGACGGCGAACTCGGCGGTTCGGGAGCGCAGCTCGGCGGCGGTGGTGGTGGCTTCGAACAGGAGGACCTCCCGGCTCACCCGGTCCTCGAGGTCGAGGCGGCCGGGATCGAGCGCCTCGGCGCGACGAGCGAGGTCTTCGAGCGCGTCGATGAGGTCGTCCTCGGTGGTCCGGCGGAGGTCCTCGAGTTCGGCGTCGAGGTCGTGCCGGCCCAGGAGCGACGCGTGGGTGGGCGAGTGGCGCAGGGTGAGTTCCCAGTACTCCTCGCCGATGCGGCGGAGTTCCTCGTCCCTCATCGCTCAGCCCGTGGCGACCCAGGTGTCGACGAGGCGTTCGAGGGTCTCGAGGGGCACGTCGGCGGAGCCGAGCAGGACGTCGTGGAAGGTGCGAATGTCGAAGCGGTCGCCGAGCCGGGTCTCGGCGTTCCGGCGGATCCGCTCGATCTCGAGGCGTCCGATCATGTAGGAGAGCGCCTGGCCGGGATACCCGATGTAGCGGTCGATCTCCTCCTCCACGGCGTGGAGTGTAGCGGGGGAGTGTTCGGCCATGTAGGCGATGGCCCGCTCCCGGCTCCAGCCCAGGGCGTGGATTCCGGTGTCGACCACGAGGCGACAGGCGCGTGTCGAGTCGGCGGCCAGCATGCCCATGCGATCCAGCGGCGAGGAGTAGAGCCCCATCTCGTCGGCGAGTCGTTCCGTGTACAGCCCCCATCCCTCGGCGTATGCCGGGATGTAGTTGTGGCGGCGGAACGCCGGGATGGCGTTGCCGAGCTCCTGGGCGATGGCGATCTGGAGGTGATGTCCGGGGATGCCTTCGTGGAACGCGGTGGCCTCGATCTCGTAGGTACCCCAGGAGGTGGGATCGGCGACGTTCATGAAGAAGGTGCCGGGACGGGTGCCGTCCTCGGCAGGTGGGAAGTAGTACGCGACCGCTCCGGAGGTGGTCGGGCGTACGACGCAGTCGGCTGCGGGGAGTCGGCCGAACCAGGCGTCCATGGCGGCCCTCGCCTTGGCGAACGCCGCCTCGGCGGCGGCGACGACACCGTCTCCAGTGGTGTGGTGGAGGGCGGGGTCTTCCCGGAAGCGGTGGAAGATCTCTTCGAGGTCGGAGGTTCCGAGGACGGCCGGCCCGAGCTCCCGGTACTCGGCGGCGAGCCGCTCGACTTCGCGGAGCCCGATCTCGTGGATCTCCGCGGGGTCGAGGGAGAGGGTCGTCGCCTTGTGGACGGTCCGGGCGTACGCGACGTCGCCGTCCGGGAGCCAGGTGAGACCGGCGTGTTCGTCGGGGCGGGCGGTGGGCCCGACCTCGTCACGAACGACGTCCCGGTAACGGCGCATCGCCGGGCGGATCTCCTCGCGAACGACGGTGGCGAGCTGCTCTTTCCACGTCGCGGCGTCGCTGTCCGAGAACCGTTCGGGGGTCTGGATGCGGAGGAGCGGCTCGCTCTCGAGGGGGAGCGCGAGGAGTCGGTCGAGCTGCGCCACCACCTTCGTGACGGCGAACTCGGCGGGGACCCGGCCCCGGGCGACACCCTCTCGCAGGCGCTCGGCGAGTTGGTCGTAGGCGCGGGCGAAGCCCCGGAACTTGTCGGTCATCGCGGCGGCGACCGCGGGGGTCGGTACAGAGAGCTGGGGGACGAGGACCGGCAGGAGGGCCTGGAGTCCGAAGATGGGATCGACGGCGAACTCGGCGAGGTGGGCCTCGGTCACGTCGGCGGAGGTCTCGGTGACGTAGAGGAGTACTTCTCGAGTGAGCGCGTCCTGCGGAGCGAGGGTGGCGGGGTCGATGGCTCGGGCACGGGAGGCGAACTCGCGACGGGCGGCGACGTCGGCGTCCTCCGCCTCTCGGGAGAGGTCCTCGAAGCGGTCGGCGAACCGGTAGTCGCCCCGCATGTGGGCCTCGGTCGGCTCGGCGGCGGACACGTATTCGAAGTACTCCTCGGCGAGGGAGCGGATGTCGTCTGGCACGGTGGCCTCCTCGGGGCGGCTTTCCGTAGCGCTGCTCGGCGACTACCTTATTGACCCCCTGCGCCCGTAGCTCAATTTGGATAGAGCGTCTGACTACGGATCAGAAGGTTGGGGGTTCGAGTCCCTCCGGGCGTGCCGCCGAAATCCCTTGCCCTGCAAGGGATTTCGCCTATTAGCCGGTCGGCTCGATGACGTCTGGTCCGCATTTGGTCCGCATTTGGTCCGCGAGAGCTTCACTGTGTACGTCGTCGCGGGCCGCCATGTCGGAGGGGAAGAGGTGTCCGTAGCGGTTCATCGTCACCGAAATCGACGAGTGACCGGGCTGCACCTGGACCGTCTTGGGGTTGGGTCACGGTGGTGGTGTGCGAGGGCCGGGGGCGAGGTGGTCACAGCCAGCCTGAGGCGGGCCACCTGTCGGAAGCTACCTGGGACCATCTCGGATCGATGTGCCTCGACGATGCCGCCGAGTTCCAGGTCAGATCGACGAACCGCGGCAGACACAGGTAAGACCCGCGCTTCTCCACAAAGCTCAGAGAGCGTCGTCCTGCACCGAGCTCACGGGACGTGGCGGGTCCGCCGGGTTCGCATCGTGCTCATCCCCCTCATCCCCCATCAGCCGAGGCGACGGGGCCCAACCACCAACCGCCGGCCCAGAACGCGAAGAAAAGGCGAAATCTCTCCGCGACGAACAGCTCCTGCCGGACACTTACAGAGGTGGAGGGGCCGCCACCCGGCCTGGACCCGACAGTAGGGAGGTGAGAATGATGCGGCATCGTGCATCGACTGTCACCATCGCCCTGGTCGTGATCCTCGGTCACCACGACGGTTGGATCGGTCCCACCGGAGGATGGCGCGTCGAAGCGAGCGCCACCGAACCGCTGCTGCCGGCGTGGAACCACTCTGCCCCTGGCCTGACATACTGGACCCACTATTGAACGTAGGAGGTCGCCAGCGCGTGGGCGGTGACGGGCCGCGAGGTGAGGGGCTCCTGGTGCAGCTCCGAGCGCTCGTCGTGATCGCAGTGCTACTCGTCCTGGCGGGTCTCGTCGTAGGGGCGGGCATCTACAAGGTGGCCGGCACGGATCGGGCGCTCACCGTCTGTGGAGCTGATCCTCCCGACCGGCCCCCAGCCCTCATCGCAGCCGATCAGATCGGCGTTACTTGGTCCTTCGACCCGCCCGGGTTCGTCTGCGTGTTCACGGACCGCAGCGGGACCGTCGTCGGCCGCCTCCACCTGGGGCTGTGGCCCTGAGCGGCAGCTGGGTATCCGGACGACCCGATGACTCCGGGCCCGAAACCGCACGGACCACCACGGCATCGACCTCGGTGGAAGATGACCGGAACCCCGAGCACAGCGGTGTCGGCGCGCGGCGGACCTTTGCTCTGTGCTTCCGCGATCCCTCGCGCCGCGAGGGATCTTGCCTAGCCGTTCAGTTCGACGACGTCTGGTCCGCAGTTGGTTCGCATCTGGTTCGCGAGAGCTTCGCGGCGTACCTCGTCGAGGGCCGCCGCGAGGGCCTCCATGTCGGAGGGGAACAGGTGCCCGTAGCGGTCCATCGTCACCGAAATCGACGAGTGACCGAGATACGGGGCACTCGCCTGAATAGCAGGCCCGGGCGGTGCGACTGGTCTGCCGGTCGCGTGACGAGACAGGACAGCCTTGCGAGGCAGCGGGGCGGCTCGCGGCACGTTCAGGTCGGTTGGCTCCCTTCTTCACGAACGCGCGTCCTCGGTGCGCGCTGTGCGATCGGGGAACGCACCAATGGCGCGACGACCCCGTCGGCGCCGGCTCATCCGCCGATGAAGGGGAACGCCGCCGGCGGCCCTCGTCCCTTCCGCGCGGTGTGCAGCGCTCAGCGGTTGCGCACCACGTCGTCGTCGATGGCGACGTCCGCGCCCGAGCACGTCGGAGCACAGAACCGGCCATTGGGTCGATACTCCCGGAGCATGACCGACCCCGACGCGTGGCGCACCGCCGTGGCCGACTGCACCGTGACGTCCACGACGACGGTTCCGGAGGCTCCCTCAGGCAGGGGAAAACCGAACCCCTCGGAGGCCGAGGCGTCCGAGACCTCCAGGGGAACATCACACGTGCCGTCGACACACACCTCGACGGCGAACGAGTCGCTACCGACCCAGGCTGCCAGCGTCGCGGCATCGATCCGAAGATCATTCCCACAACCCACGGTGGTGCAACCACAGCCGCCCAACAGCACCACCACCCCGAACAGCGCAACCACCCGGAACCCCGCCGTGGCCCGTCGCCGACCGAACACCGCCACCGGTCCCCTCATCAGTACGTCGCGACCGTAGCATTGATCGCATCGTCGAGGTACTCGATCGGGCTGAACGAGTCACGGTAGTGCCAACCCCACCACTTGTAGCCTTTCAACACGCCATAACCCGTATGGCCGTAGAAGTACGGTCCTCCCGAGTCACCAGGTTCGTTGTACTTGTGTTCCATCAGGGTCAGATGGCATGTGCTCCACTGACAGTGGTTGAGTTCGTAGACCTGATCGCAATGCTTGAACGATGTCTTGCCATTCCGGCAGAGCCATTGTCCCTCGATCGCGCTGCCGGTACCGCTGAGATCACGCCGGCCCGTCTTCCAGGTCGTGCTCGACCCTGAGTAARAGTCGTCCGACTCCCATACGTCGGTCCACGCGAATTGGAAATCACCCCACCAGCCGTCGTAGGAGGCGGTGGTGTGCAGCTCCACAGAGCCATCCGACTGACTGTCGGGACAGTGCCCGGCAGTCAGCATGCCGCGCACACCTGCACGATAAGCTGCGAACGCCGATGTGCACGTCGTGAGCGCGCTCCCGCCATAGATGGAAGACGTGTCCTGCCCGAGAATCGAATCGACAACACGGACCGTGACCCCTTGGAATGCCTCGGGGCGGCGAGCGACCACGGATTCGACGAGCGCGTCTCTCTCCGCCTGAGTCGCTGTTGGCTCAACGGGCTCGATCTCGACGGTGATTGCTCCGGTCCCAATGTCGTAGCCTGAGGATGCGTTCGCGACGAGATCCCGTTGCTGCAGCGCGGCGAAATGGGCAGCCGTGAGCCGCGCGTCCAGCTCCGCTTCGGCGAAACCGCGCCCTTCAACGATCTTGATCGTGGACGTTCCAACCTTGAAGATCGCGGCGGATGCTTCGGCGATCATCCGCCTCGCCTCGGCTGGGGCGCTCGCACGAAACGCGATCCAAGGACTGCCATCTGCCTCGATTCTCGCCCCGGCGAACTCCGACGGGTGGGCCTCACGAAGAGACGCGGCCAGCATCGCGAAAGACTGCTGCCATCCGTAACGCTCAACTGCGAGATCGAGCGATATCCCTTGCTGATCGGCGATCGTGGCGAGATCCTCGAGCTCTGCCGGGTCAGGGGCATCGCCGAGCTGCACCGGTGCGACATCTGGCTGCTCGCCGCCCCCGGTGGCGTACGCGTTCATGGACAACAAGAGTGTCATGATCGCAACCAAGAGGATCGCAGACGTACCACGTCGAATCATGACGTACCTCCTTCCGTCAGGAGCCGTTGCCAGCCCCTTCACCTGTGTATGTGTCCGGCAGAGGCGCGTTCATCGCGTGACTTGCAGAGATTGTTTTCGCGACTTTGCTGTGTAGATGCGGGTGTCAGTCCTGTTGAATGGCATCCGTTCGGCCCTCATGCGTCAACCGTATCGCCGGCCCCCATGTCCGGTCTAGGACGACTTGTGGCCGGTTGCGGACGACTTGGCGGTGACGGGGATGGGGAACTCGACGGGCGGGTTCGACGAATCAACCTGTGAAACGATCGCTTGCGTCCCTTGGAGTGGTGGAAATGGGGGCGGGGTCCGTGACGCGGCAGGGCCACCGTGCGACCCTCAGCGAGTTCGTAGCCGCGGACTCGACAGGAGACGCACGATGGCCGATGTCCATGATGCCCGCTGGGCGGAGCTGGGTGATGAATTCGGAGGTGACCGGGTTCGGGGGTTGTTTCGGGAGCTGATGCGACGAGCCCTGCAGGAGCTGCGACCACATCGACCACAATGACCCTGACAAGGAGGTGAACACCAGCCACCAGCACCAACTTCCCGCCGCCTAACCCGGCGGGAACAACGCTGAGGGCCACACCGACTTACACCACACCGCGGGACGTGATCGGTGTCAGCGCGCGGCGGACCTTTGCTCTGTGCTTCCGGCGATCCCTCGCGCCGCGAGGGATCTTGCCTAGCCGTTCAGTTCGACGACGTCTGGTCCGCAGTTGGTTCGCATCTGGTTCGCGAGAGCTTCGCGGCGTACCTCGTCGAGGGCCGCTGCGAGGGCCTCCATGTCGGAGGGGAACAGGTGCCCGTAGCGGTCCATCGTCACCGAAATCGACGAGTGACCCAGGTGCGCCTGGACCGCTTTGGGGTGTGCCCCCTCGGCGATGAGCAGCGCAGCGCAGGTGTGTCGCAAGTCGTGAATGCGCAGTTCCTCTGGTAGTCCGGCGTCGGCGACGGCCCGGTACCAGACCTGACGTCGGAAGTTGGAGTTGCGCAGCGGCTTTCCCAGCGGCGAGGTGAAGACCAACGCATCGGGGTCGTCGTCCACCTCTCGAGCGAGGTGCTCTGCGAGCAGCTCGGTGAGGAACGCGGGGATGATCACCACCCGGCGGCGGTACGTCTTGGTGGCGCCGAAGTGAAGCTTGCCTCGGGCCTCTGAGAGCGATTCGGCGACTTCGATCCGGGATCGCAGCAGGTCGCATCGTCTGCGACGGACCGCGACGGCCTCACCCCAACGGAGGCCTCCGTAGGCGAGCAGATGCATCAGTGTTCCGTAGGGCTTCCGGGTCGCCGCGGCAAGACGCTCCACCTCCCCGGCGGACAAGAACAGCATCTCCGGGTCGGGTTGGCGGGCGACCTTCACACCGGCCACCGGGTTCACGACGAGATAGCCGGCCTCGACCGCCAGCGTCATCATGCTGTTGAGCACCTGCCGGGCCTGACGCACCCCCGAGGGTCCCAACCCGGAGGCTTGCAGGTCGGCCACCCACTCCTCGACGGCCATGCGATCGACATGACGGAGCTGGTCGCTGCCGAACACAGGCAGGACGTGGGCACGCAGATTGGACTCGTAGCCGGCCAGGGTCTTGGGCTTGAGATGGGCCTTGGTGCGGAGCCACCGCTGGGACCATTCGGCGACGGTGGTCTTCGAGAGCCGAGGGTCGGTCCACTCGCCTCGGATCCTGTCCGCCTCGACGGTGACGGCGAACCGGCTGGCATCGGCCTTCCTGAGGAAGCTCCTGGCACGCTCCCGCCCCGAGGGATCACGGTACCGGACCTGCCAGGGTCGCCGCCTCCCCGGCCGGTGTTGGATATGTGCCATGGTCGGACGCCTCCTCGTTCACCTGTGGCAATCAAACCATGTCTGTCTTGGCCTTGTTGCTGATCCACTCTTCGACGTCGGCCCGCCGGTAGCGGAGATGCCGGCCGACGCGGAATCCCGGTGGGCCCTGCCGGTGGTAGCGCCAGGCGTAGATGGTGGCGACCGGGACCCGGAGGTAGTCGGCGAGATCCTCGACGGTGAGCAGCTTCTCGAGCGGTTCCATGGTCGGATTCTCCGCCGGAACCCTGTCATCAGAGTGTCAGAAACCCTCCAACTCGACGCTCATCGCCCGCGAACCGTGGTGCGGCTGCCGGTAGCAGCAGGCCCGGAAACCCGTGTTCTGCAACGGGTTGGAGGGTTCGTGACAGGGTTGCTGCAACTGTGGTGAAAGGGTCGGCGTGTCTCCTCGACGCATATGAGACATCCAACGCGCATCGACGAGCCCGGGTGGCTTCACCGCAGCCGCCTGGCGTGTTGGAGCACACTTGGAGTATCGGTTGGAACCCGGCCGGAGACCTCGAGGCGTCTCATCGACCCGACGGGCCCCTGGAAGGGTTCCCGACGACCGGCCGACACGACCACTCGAACCTGGACCTCCAGCCGGAGCCGGTCCCACCCGCAGCATGAGAACGGCTACGACCATGACGATCGGAACCACCATGGACGACATCCCACTCACAGCCCTCTCCCAGCCGATGATCCTTCGATCGCAGCGTCCCGCCCGAACCCACAGGACGCGCACCACCCCTGGAATGCCACACGCACATGCAACACAGTTGCCGATGTTTACACGTAGACAGAGAGGATCCTGATGGAACTCGACCGGAGCGTCCTCGCGAGGATCGACCGCCGGCTGCTCTCGGGCCTCGGAGGAGACGAGACCTGGCGGATGGTGCGGGTCCCGACGACTCCGGCGATGTGGTCGACGTGGCGACGCTACTGCGAGGCGGCCGGGGTTTCGATGGGCCGAGCCATCGCCATGCTGATCAACCATGAGCTGGCCGGAGTGGTCGACAACACCGACCGAGAAGATGCGCCGGTATTCGCGACCCGGGCCCACGAAGAACTGGCAAAGTGGGAAGCGGAGATCGCCCGCCGCGAACAGACCTTGGAGGCCGGCGAAGATCGCCTGCGTGCATGGGACGAGCATCTCCGCCGACGGGCGGGCGACCTCGACGCCCGTGAACGGCAGGCCGAACTGGCCGCCACACTGTCTGCTCGGTCTGAACAGCCACAGGGCAAGGTCGGACGCAACGAACCGTGCCCGTGCGGTCAGGACGCAAGTACAAACGCTGCCACGGATCACCCACACGTCAGCGTCAAGACGGGCCCGGACCCGGCAGCCTCAAAGGTTGAGGAGGCCTTGGCGGGCGGCGGCGGCGAGCCCTTGAGCGCGGCCGGAGACCCCCATCTTGTCCCACAGGGTCCGGAGGTGACGTCGAGTGTGCCGCTCTGAGCATCCAAGACGCTGAGCGATGACCCGGATCGTGTCGCCGCGGGCGAGGCGCTCAAGAATGAGGCGGTCCCGTTCTGTCAGACCGTCCAGTGTCGCCGGTTCGAGGCGGGTCGCCAAGTGGGCAGCCAGGTGGCGCGGGATGGGGAAGGAGCCGGCCACGACCGCCGAGAGGATCGCCCGGACCTCTTCGACGGTGAGGTCAGAGGAGATGACCCCGGCTGCGCCGGATCGCATCACGGCACGAACGACTCCTTCGTCGACCACGTCGACGACGACAACTCGAGGGACCCGGCCCGGAGGCCCTCCGGCGAGGGGTTGGGACAGGCGGATGACTCGGACGTCGGCCTGTGGGTGGTCGTCGGAGACGAGATGGGCCGGGACCCTGCGGAGCGTCTCGGCCAGCTGCTGGTCGGTGGCCACGTCGTCGGAGAGCGTGATCGTCCACATCGGTGAGTGTCGCGGTTCCGTCCTGGCTGTCATCTCTCCATCTGCCTTCCAGATGCCCTCACCTGGTGAAGTGTCCACCACCGCCGGAAACATCGCGCGCGATGTTTGGCCTCATCCGGACACTTACCGAAATGAGGGGACGATCCAGCGTCCTCCGAAAGAGAAGGGAGCAACGATGAGGACACAGAGAAGAAGCCAACGGGTTGGGATCGTGTCGGTGATGCTTGCCGTGGTGATGCTCGCCGGGGTGCCCGCATCCGTCGCATCCGCCGCGTCCGGCAGTGACGGCTGGCATCCGCAGGCGAGAACGGCGGCCAGGTACGGCGACCACCTCATCGACCTGGCCCGAGGCTGGGAAGGTGCCGGGGCCTGTGTGGTGTGGCCCGACAAGCTGGACATGCCCGAGTGTTTCGACACCGAAGCCGAGATGTACCGCCGGATCGCCGAACTCGAATCCGAGCTCGCTCCTGCATCTGTGGGTATCTCGAGCGGGACGACGGCGACATCGGGTTCGTCGTGTGCCTCGTACCTGCGGTTGTACGACGGCACCTGGTACACAGGTGCCGTGTTGTACCTGCGAGGACGTTGGCAGTGGTTCAACCTGGTCGACTACGGGTTCGACCAGCGAACCTCCTCGTATCGGATCGGCGCGTGTTCGGCGCGGTTCGCCGACTGGGCAAACGGCGGGGGCTCGCGGTATCCGACATGGCTGACCGAAGCGTACGATCAGGCGTCGACCATGCTAAACGGGTGGGACAACGACGTATCGTCGGTGTACATCACCTGAACACCGGTGGAGGTGGAGTGAATCGTCGGCGACCCGCAAGCAGCGGAGATCCGGACCGGGTGGCGGTCTTCGACGGGCTGTACGAGGCGACCTTCGCCCAGGTGTTGGCGTACTGCCGCCGCCGGACTCGCAGCCTCACCGACGCCGAGGACGCCGCCGCCGAGGTCTATCTGGTGGCGTGGCGGAAACTGGGCGATGCCACGTCGGCGGAGCGGCCGTTGTTGTGGCTGTATGCGGTGGCGGCGAAGGTGACCGCCAACCAACGCCGCGACCAGGACCGGCTTCGACGCCTCGTCGACAAGCTCACTCGGCTCGTGGATCGCCGAAGTATCCCCGGCTCGGACGGACCGGTGCTCACCGCAGCCGATGCCGCCGACGTGGCGGCCGCCCTCGAGCGATTGAGCCCGACGGATCGGGAGATCGTTCGTCTCGTCGCCTACGAACAGCTCACCTATGCCGAGGCCGGGATGGTGGTGGGCCTGTCGGAGACGGCGGTCCGCAGCCGGCTGTTCCGGGCCCGGCGGCGTCTCCGCCGCCATCTCAACGAGATCCGACGCGACGATCCGACTGTGCCGGACACTTACCAAGATGAAAGACCCGGCGAAGGTCGGGAGGAGCAGCCGTGAACGAACGCGACATCTTCGACGCCCTGCGCGAGGTCGACCCTGCTGGCGGGATCGACCCGCAGGAGGCGGCACGGATCAAGACCCGGGTCCGGGCTCGGGTGCTCGACCAGGCCTCGCCCCGCAGATCCGAGCGCCGGCGGGTGCTGCTGGCCGTCGCCGTGGCCGTCCTCGCTCTGGCCGCAGTCGCCGCCGGCATCTACCTCACCCGTCAACCCACCCAGATCTCCGGCATCGGCTGCGCCGAAGACCTCACCCTCGACGCCATCCACGTCATCGCACCCACCGGCGGCCTCCACCCGGACCAGTGCGCTGCGTTGTGGGCCGACGGCACCATCACCAACCCCGACATCGTCCCGGCCGGCCAGGTGCCGCCACTGCTGGGATGCGTCAACGACGCCGGCACCCTCATCGTCCTGCCCACCGACGACCAGAGCGTCTGCGAACGTCTCGGCATGGCCAATGCTGTTCCGCCAGCCGACGACACCGCATCGATCGTCGACGTCCAAGACCGGCTCATCCAACAGATCAACCCGCAGACCTGCCCCAGCTTCGACGACGCCACACGCCTCGTCGAACAGGCCCTAGACGACGCCGGCATCGACGGCTGGACGGTCGTCGTCTCCCAACCCCCCACCGACCAGCGGCCCTGCCCTTCAGTTGCCTTCGACAGCACCACCCGCCGGATCGTCCTCGTCCCCATCGACCGTACCGACCCGTAACCACGCCGGGATGCACGCCAGGTCGCGAAAACAATCCCTGCGAATCGCGCGATGAACCCGCCCCTGCCGGACACATACACAGATGAGAGGCCGGTGAACGACCGGCCGAGAACCCCTCTGGAAGGAGGAGCCGAGAACCCCTCTGGAAGGAGGAGCGGACTATGAAACATCTCCGGCTCATCGCAGTAATCCTGCTCGCCTTCGGGTTGCTTACCGCCACAGCAGCAGCAGCGCAGACCTCGCAGGATCGGATTCTGGCAGAGGGTGCGTCATCATCCCTGGCGGACGTGGCCCCACCGAACATCAGCGACCCGGTTTCTGAGGCAGAGCTGCAGGACCTGCGAACTCTTGCCGACCAGTCGGGCATGTCTCTCCAGGCTACCATCGACCGGTATGCATGGAACGACAACTTCGCACTCGCGGTAGCTGCGATCCGAGAAGCGTTCCCCGAGGCATTCACCGGAGCGGAGATCGTAGACGCCGACCATGCGTGGATCGGTTTTGCGGCCCGCGCCCCGGAATCGGCACGCGAGGGCATCGATGCCTTTGGCAAGACTCACGGGGTTGCGGTCGATGTCAGGTCGAACCTCGGCTTCAACGAGCGGGACCTCATGAAGGCGATTGAGGCAGCACACTTCTCGGTGTTGGCCACACATGGTGTCAGCGACGCGTTGACCACCTATGACTTCGCAGCAGGGCAGATTCTGATTACTGTTGTGCTGGACGACGCGGTCCCTGACTCCATAGTCGACGATCTCCAGCTGATCGCGGCGAGCAGTCTCTCCGATGCAACTGGCGCTGGTATGCTCGACTACATCACTGTGTCCGTAGCCCGATCGATCACGCCGGTTGTCGGTGGCAACGAGAGCAGCAGCGAGCATCTGGGAGGCGAGGCCCTCTCCACTTGTACCTCTGGATTCGGGACGAAGACCTCGTCAGGTGTGAGGGGCATCGCTACTGCGGGACACTGCCCCGACTCCCAGTCAGACGACGGCTTCGCCCTGACGTTCAAGGACGACTATGAGGGGACTCATGGCGATTTCCAGTGGCACACCGGGCCCAAGCCAGAACGTGACGACTTCTACTCGGGCAACAGTTCATCGACCGAGGTGAACCGACGCGACGTGTCTTCGGTGGGATCGCCTGTCGTCGGGCAGTCGCTGTGCCGCAACGGCAAGACCAGCCACAAGGACTGCCAGGAAGTTCGCAAACTGAACGTGTGCAGTGGCAGCGTTTGCAACCTCGTCGAAATGGGAGCGCATCTGTCCGCGGGTGGTGACAGCGGCGGGCCCGTGTTCTGGGGCAACACGGCATACGGCATCCACAAGGGATACGTCTACGACCCATTCTGGCCGTTCGACCGGGAGGTGTTCTCACGAGCCGACCGCATCGATAACGCCCTCGGGATCTTCATCGCCACCAGCTGAGAATGGGGACGTTCCAGTGGCGAAGGAGTCGATTCCGGATCGGGAGGTTGGCGGCGGCATGCATTCCGCTGCCAACCGCTACGGACAGGGGTCAACGGGACGACGTGAGGAAGCCGGGGTGACGACCTCCGGGCTCAGAGGTCGTTGGCGGCACTTCCTCGTCCCTGCCATAGCGCTCGGACTCGCGGTGCTCGTCAGCTGGGTACTCTTCGTCGGTGTCACTTGGCGTGGTCCGGTGCGTGTGGTCGCGGCAGAATCGCGCGAACCCGACCGTTTGATGCTGATCGTCAACTCGTGCCAGGCGAACCCGGAGCTATCGCTGCTACGAGAGAGCGGCCAGGAAGTACAGGTCGAAGTCATCGCGACCAAGACGTTCCGGCTGCGGGGTGGCGGCAATGACTGTCAGGACCTCGTCGAGGTGCAGCTGCAGGAACCGTTGGGGGATCGGACCGTCGTCGACCTGCACTCCGGGGAAGCGGTCAACGTGAGCAAGATCGAGGCGCCGTCGGAATGACCTCGCTGGAACCCGACAGTGACCGAGCAATTCCGGGTCCCCGAGACACAGACCGGTCCACCCACGCTGGGCCGCTGTTGGGCCGCGAGAGGTCGAGAATCGATGGGAAACAACCAGAACTGTTGAGAACCGAATGTGTAGGCGGCGCAAAGGGTTTCGGTAGATCACAAGGGATACCGCGCCCCGGCCGCACTGACTACGGATCAGAAGGTTGGGGGTTCGAGTCCCTCCGGGCGTGCCGCTGAGATCCCTTGCCCTGCAAGGGATCTCGCCGCGTCGAGGGTGGGCCCTGAGCCGGCGACAGGGCCGTGGGAGCCATTCTCGGGAGCCCGTGGCCCTCAGGGCGACGGCATGACCGGTGAAACGACAACCGAGGGCGAGGGCTTTCGCGAGAGTGACGCCGGCGCGAAGCGTTGACGTTCCCAGCGCTTAGGCGGAGGCTTCTCGCCCTGACGCGGCACGAGGGTGACGTCGGATCCGGCGAACCTCGTCCCCTTCGGCTTGCTGGGCGCGGTAGAGATCCCACCGTACCTGGCCGTTCATCCAGAACCCGCTGGAGGTGCCGAAGTACCTGGCGAGCCTGAGAGCAGTGCTCGGCGTAATCCCGCGCCGCTGGTTCACGATCTCGTTGACTCGCTGGTAGGGCACACCGATGGCGTCGGCGAGCTCACGTTGCGTCAGACCGAGTGGCTTGAGGAACTCCTCGAGCAGCATCTCACCCGGATGTGTCGGTTCCCTGTGAGTTGGAATGCGGACCATCGTCACCTCAGTGGTAGTCGACTACCTCGACATCGACCGGCCCTGTTTGCGTCCACCGGAAGCAGATCCGGTATTGATCGTTGATCCGGATGCTGTGCTGCCCTCGACGGTCTCCACGAAGTGCCTCGAGGCGATCACCGGGCGGCACTCGTAGGTCGTCCAAGATCTCGGCTTGGTCGAGTGCATCGAGTCGTCTCGTTGCCACCTTCCACAGCGCGTGGGGCAACCGCTGGCGAGCAGCCTTCGCATTGCGACCGTTGAACAGGTCCTCGGTTGCCTGATCACGGAAGCCCCGGATCATCGATCACACGATAGCACGGCTATCATGCTAGCGCGCTGGGAGCCAAGTTGGGAGCCATTCGCCGTGGACCGGGGTGGACGGCCGTGGACGGTCCTGGACGGGTCGTGGGACCTACGGATCTGAAGGTTGGGGGTTCGAGTCCCTCCGGGCGTACCGGCCGGAACCCTTGTCACGACAGGGGTTCCGTCGTGTCGGGGTCCGGGGGCGCCGGTGCTCCGGAACGACCATCGGGAGCCGCTCGGGCCGTCAGAGCAGCTCGATGAACGTCTCGACCGGCAGGTCTGCCTGCCGCAGGATGGAACGGAGTGTGCCTCGAGCCAGCTCTCGTTCAGCGGGACGATCACGGTCCTACCCGCCGGGTCGCGCAGCTTCCCGTGGCTGCCCCGCTGGCTGACTTGGCTGAAGCCGGTCTTGGCGAGCGCTCGGATGACGTCCCGGTCAGAGACGATGGGAAGAGCCGGACTCACGCCGGGATATCGACCGGCGCGATGATCGGCGTCTCGAGACGGTCGGGCAGCGGTTGATCCTCGAAGTACAACTCCAGCGCCTCGCGGAGGTTGTCGAGGGCTTCCTCGACGGTCTTGCCCTGGCTGGTGACCTCGACCTCGAGGCAGCGGGCCACGTACCAAGGGCCCTCGGGAGTAACGGCCGCGGTGAATCGCATGACGCGAGTCTACGGCTCCCCGCCGGATGCGTGGAGCAGGGCGCTTTGGGAGCCAAGTTGGGAGCCGTTCACTGTGGATCGGGTTGGACGGCTGTGGACCCGGTGGACGGGTCGTGGCGATCTACGGATCGGAAGGTTGGGGGTTCGAGTCCCTCCGGGCGTACCGCTGAAACCCCCGTGAAGCCGGGGTTTCAGCGCGTTGGGAGTGGGCGACCTTCCGGCGTTGGGGAGCCATTTGCCTCGCGTCGCGCCCGAGTTGGGAAGCGAACCCGCTTTCTCAGCCAGTCGGCCACCCACGCCTCATCGACTTCACCGGCGGCGGTCGCCTGCATGGCGACCTCGGCCTCGTCGACGTCCGGCGGGTCGGGTTCCCACACCCGGCCGTTGAGATCGACGAACATGACCAGCGCCGCCCAGGCGGCACGCTGGTTCCCGTCGGGCAATGGGTGGTTCCAGGCGAGCCGGCAGACGAGCGCGGCCGCCTTGTCGTAGGCCTCCGGGTGGAACTCGACGTCACCGAACCCGGCTTCGGGTGCTCGCAGCGCCGAGTCGGCCAGATCGTCGCGGGACCGATGCACGAGTGCCGTGGCATCGACTCCGGTGACGTGTTCGGCGAGCCAGAAGTACTCAGCCAGCGTGACGTATCGGGTCACCGGGCCAGGCGCTCGAGGAGCTCCCGGTCATGTTCAAGGAGCCTCTTGGCACGGCGGGTGAAGTCCTCGTCCTGACGAACCCGCTCGATCTCGGCCTCGAGCGCCTCGATGATGAGCGCGTTGACACTCACACCCTTCACCCGTGCAACGGCCTCGGCTTCGGCGGCGAGCTCCTCGGGAAGACGGACGGTGGTCTGCTTCGCCATGACTGCATGATATCACACTCTATAGATATCGCATTCGTCTCTGGGAGCCAAGTTGGGATCCAGTCGCCGTGGACCGGGGTGGACGGCTGGGGACCCTCGTGGACTCGAAAGCCTTGCACAGCAACGCCGATGGGCGCCTGTGGAACCGGTGGACGGGTCGTGGCGATCTACGGATCGGAAGGGCGGGGGTTCGAGTCCCTCCGGGGAGTATCAACGTGCTTTGGCCCCACGGTGCTCGTCTGGTTTGGCCCCACTTGGAGTGTGTGCGGTCACGGAGGGTGGTGGCGGAGCCGCGGGGTTGCGGGTGCGGATGTCGTCGAGCGAGCCGAGGAGATGGCACGCCGTCTCGAGCGATCGCTCCCGACCGTGCCTACTTGTCGCAGACGCTGGCCGCGATCGTACGCAGCGTGTTCGCGGCCTCCTTGGCCGTCGGGAGCGTGCCATCGACACGTTTGCTGAGCTCGGCATCGGCGGTGACGAACTCGGCGGCGAGGTCGACCATCGCATCGCCGGGGGCGTAGCCCATCTCGCAGATCCGATCGAGACGAGCCTGCCACACCGAAGGATCGTCCTGCGCCAACCCGAGTTGGTTGATCCAGATCCCCGTAGCGTCGGACACCTGCTTGTCGGTCCATCTCCCCGTCGAGCTCTCCGGCCGGGTCGTGCTCACCGCCGCGGGCGTACACGAGACGGCAAGCAGTCCCACGGCGCCGATCGTCGCCAACCACGATCGGGTCGTCCTCATCGAGGCGCCCTCCGCGTCCGTTCGATGATCGGCCCGACCGTGACGATCATGATGGGCGTGCCCCTGCCGGCGGTGGTCCCGGACGCCCACACATCATGCGCTCCAAGGGTGCGTCGTGAATCCGAACTCTCCTGGACAGCCGTCGGTGCGGGCCGCCAGGTAGGAGTCCTCGGCGTCTCGGCAGCTCTCTCCCTGGATGTACTTGGCAGCGTTCCCCATGGCGAAGTTGTACCAGATCCTCGAGCTCGACCGAAGTGCCGGCGGCTAGATCCATTCACTTCCAGCGGCGGTGGCTGCAGGAGGCACCGTGGCTGACGGCGCCGACCCCGAGCCTGAGCCGGCGCGCGGAGGACGTCGCAACCAGGGACGACAAGAAGAACCGGCCTCACGCTGGGATATCGACCGGCGCGATGATCGGCGTCTCGAGACGGTCGGGCAGCGGCTGATCGTCGAAGCCCGGCTCGAGCGCCTCCCGAAGATTGTCGAGAGCTTCCTCCACGGTCTCGCCCTGACTGGTGACCTCGACCTCGAGACAGCGGGCGACGTGCCAAGGTCCCTCGTGGGTGACGGCGGCGGACGGGTCGTGGGGATCTGCGGATGAGAAGGTTGGGGGTTTTTCGAGTCCCTCCGGGCGTGCCGAGCGAGACCCGCGCCATGATGAGGGTCTCTGTCGTCTCTTGCCGAAGTCGATGCCCTGGCGGCGATCGCTAGGCCGCGGTCGGGCCGCGAGATTCCGGGCCTGGATGTCCTCCAGGCGTCTTGCGAGCGCGCCTACCTCGGAGGGGAACAGGTGGGTGCGGCGGTCCCGGGAAGGTATCTCTCAGTCTCTCAGCACGGAGTCGAGCACCTCCAGGACGTCGCTCCAATACGGCTCCTGCACCTTGAAGAACAGCGTGTGCCCGTCCTTGCCATGAGGGGGATAGATCCTCAGCACAACCGTCTTGTCGGCGGAGGAGAGGGCCGACTCGACCGCATGGGCCAATCCGACGTGGTCGTCCTGAAAGACGTCGTTCTCGGAGACGAACACGTGTACAGGGGCCACCAGAGCGCTCACGTCGAGGAGGGTCGCCTCCAGGGCGCCGTTGCCCGACGCCGGAGCGAGGAGTATGGCCACGGCGATCTGGTCGGGGCGAACCAGTGCGGCCTGCATCGTGAGCAAGCCGCCGCGGCTGAATCCGATCATCGCCACCCGATCCGCGTCCACGTCCTGGCGAGAGCGAAGTGCATCGAGGCCGGCGAGGACGTCTTCCAGGTGGCCGGTGAGCGACATCGTCGCCGGGCGTCTCTCGGCGCGTGCCACATAGCCGGCTGCAGCGAGCGCCTCGCAGGTCCCGCGCAGGTCGCCACCGAGCGCGTCGCCGCGGCCGCCGTGGTTGTACAGGACGGCGGCGAAGGGGCCCGGGCCGGCTGGGCGACAGACGAAGCTTCCGTCGGAGAGGGGCTCGGTGGATGCCTCGGTGGACGGCGGTGTCGTCGTCGTGACCGATGTCGCGGTGGTTGCCGTGGCTTGACCACCGAGCGTGGACCCGACCGTCGACGGGGTGAGGGACGAAGTCGTGGTGACCGAGGCCGTGGCGCTTCCCGGGCTGTCCGGAGTCGGCCTGCGTCCGGGTTGGCCGGTGCACGCCGCCACGGCGACCGTCAGCGCCAGGAAGGGAATCGCCACCAGAAGAGGCAGTCTCCGTTTCGGCACCTGGAGCAGTAAACGATGACCGAGGAGCGGTGTCAACGACCCGCGGGGGATCGAACCTCTCCGGGAAACGCGGAGGGGTTCATTGCCGGACACGCCTGAGATCCCGGAGACCCATGCCATCGACCCCTTCCCGACAGGAGGGTACGGGATCAGTCGGCGGGGCGGATCCCAGCCCGCGCGGGCACGACGATCCAGACGAGGGGGAGGCCGGCGACCATGGCCACCACGGCGATGAGCATCGCCGCGGAAAGACCGAGCCGATCCGCCACGACTCCGTAGACGACCGCGGCGAGGGAACGGATGGCGAAGTTCATCGACAGGTAGACGCCGTTGGCGAGCGCCCGGCTTTCCGGGACTCGCTCCTGGACGATCGCCATCATCACCGGCGGAATCGACAGCAGCGAGAACCCGACCACCGGCAGCAGCGCCGCTCGCACCCACCCGTCGGCCACGAGGAACGCGAGGAGCGCCAGAGGCGCGACCACGTGGCCGAACGCGAGGACCGCCCGCCGTCCGAGATGGTCGCTCAGCCATCCACCGGCGAACGCCCCGGCGATTCCAGCCCCTTCGACGATCGACAACGCGGCACCGGCGAGCCACAGCCCGGCACCGTGTTCGGTGAGAAACAGCGGGAGGAACAGGGTCGTCGCCGTCATCATCAACGACCGCAGCGCCACGAGCACGGCCAGCAGTCCCATCAATCCGGCCATCGCCCGCACGGCCGCCCGCCACGCCACCCGGTCGCCGTCGCCCCGCGTCCGCAGCGGCACCCGTCGCAGGCCGAGGAAGAGGAACACCGAGGTGGCGACCGCAACGAGCGACAGTGACGCCATCCCCCGCATCGACATCATGGCCAGGGCTCCCACCACGGCGACCGGTCCGAGGGCTCGCCCCAGCTCGCCACCCACCATCCACAACCCCATTCCCCGACCGAGACGCCGTCCCGACAGGTACCCGGCGGCTACCGGCGCCGTCGCGTGGAACGAGGCGACGCTCGCACCGGCGACGACGAGCATGAGGGCGAGCGCGACGTAGTTGGGGGCCCATCCCAGGAAGCTCATCGCGGTGCCGGTGACGCCGGGGCCGAGGATGACGATCCAGCGCAGCGCTTTCCGGTCGGCGAGATGACCGATGAAGGGCTGGAGGAGGGACGGGAGCTGGAGGAACGCGGCGAGGGCGCCGGCGGCGGTCTTCGTCAGTGCGAGGGACGCGACGAACCGGGGCAGCAGCGGGGCGAGGAACGCCGGGTAGGTGTCGTGGACGGCATGGCCGGCGACGAGCGTGACCACCCGGCTCGTCTGGAAACCGTCACTGTCCCCGTCGCCCGGGGTTCGGGCCTCGCTCTCCTGGCCGGGGTCGGTCATGGGCCGGGATGGTATCGGCCGGTGATCCGACCGAAACCATCCCGGCTCGGGAACCGCCGACCGGAACCGGAGCGGGCCCGAGCGGTCCGACGGGGCCGGCACGTCACGACCGCGGCGGTAGCCGTTCCGTCCTCGTGCTTCCCGTCCTCGGACGGTTCGGTCCGGGGCCCGGAGATGCTCCCCGCGGCGGCATCACACGAGGTCGCGGAGGTCGCTTGGCGGCGCCACCCACGGCGGGTCGTGTCCCTCGCGAGTCCGGTCGTCGGGAAACGCGAACGGGGATTCCGCGGATAGTGTTCGCGTCACATGGAGACCATCGTCACCGAGGCGCGAGCCGTCCTCGAGGCGGCCTGGGACGACAAGCGGGGCTACTGCTACCCGAACCGGGGCGTGTACCCCCACCAGTGGCTGTGGGACTCCTGTTTCCACGCCATCGCCTGGGCCGCGGTGGGGGACCGCAGGGCCCTCTGTGAGCTGGACGGGGTCTTCGCCGCGCAGCTCGAGAACGGGTTCGTGCCCCACATGCGGTACGCCCGTCCCGAGATGTTCCGGGGCCCTCTCTCCCACGCCTCCTCCTACACCCAGCCCCCCCTCTACGCCCACACCGCTCGGTTCCTCGAGGCACGCCGTCTCTCGGTGGACGAGACCCTGCGGGAACGGGTGTGGCGAGGACTCGACGCGCTGTGGGAGAGCCGTCGGACGGAGGACGGGCTCGTCTTCATCGTCCACCCCTGGGAGGCGGGCAGCGACGACTCGCCGCGCTGGGACGCCTGGGTCGGGGGCACCGAGTGGAACCGGCCCGAGTGGACCGCCTTCGACGTCATGCTGGTTCCCGAGACGACGTGGGGACCCCGGGGGGACGCGGTGTGGTCCTCCCGCTTCGTGGTCGCCCCCGCCGGGTTCGGGGCACTCGTCGCCCACGCCCTCGGGGAGTACGCCCGCCTCACCGGGGACGACCTCGCCGCCCGACGACGGGACGCGCTGGCCGCGGCGATCGACACGCGCCTGTGGGACGAGGACCGGGGGTTCTGGGTCGACGAGCCCATCGTGGGCGAAGGGGGGAGCGGCGCGGTGGCGACGCTCGACGGGCTCCTGCCCCTCCTCGTCACCGACGACGCCGACCATGCCGGCCGGGCGCTGCGGCACCTCGGTGACGAGGCGCGGTTCCTCGCCCCGTACGGGGTGCGCTTCGTCGCCGCCGACGAGCCCACCTACCGGCCCGACGGCTACTGGCGCGGGGCATCCTGGCCCCAGATGAACTACCTCGCCTGGCTGGCAGCGGCCCGCTGGGGGCGCACCGGCCTGGCCGAGGCGATCGCCGCCCGGGCGACGGCCGGCACCCGGGCCTCGGGGTTCTCCGAGTACTGGAACCCGGAGACGGGTCGGGCCTGCGGGGCGACGCCGCAGACCTGGGCGGCGGTGGCAGCCGCGTACCGATGGCCCCCGCTCCTCCCCTGAGGAGGGCGCGTCAGGAATCGTCGCCCCCGGGACTATGATCCGCATCCATGGCGACGATGCGTGGTCGGGGGGGCGCGCCCTCCCCGACTCTGGAGTTGCGTGAGCCGCGGCGGGTCTTCACCTGGGTGACGACCGCGGCGACGGCCATCGTCGGGATGGGCCTCGCCGTCCTCGCCCTGTTGCAGCACAGTGCTCCCCTCGGCTGGGCCGCCGGCGCGGCGGGCCTCCTCGTCGCGGTGGGGTTGTGGCAGATCGGCACGGACCGGGACCATCCCGGGATCCTCCTCCTCCCCGGGGGTCTCGCGCTCGTCCTCGTCGTCCCTCTCTTCGACGCGGACCTCGTCCTCGTGACGCTCGTCGGGTTCGCCCTGGCGGTGACCGCCGCCGGGTACTTCGTCTCCCGACGGTGGGCCTTCCTCCTCACCGGCTTCCTCCTCGCCGCCGCCGTCACCTGGATCGTCCGCTCGAACGAGGGGGTTTTCGGGACGGGGCTCGAGGCGGGGCTGCTCGTGGTCGCGGTGGCGGCCGGCTCGTGGGTGCACGACCGCAACGCCCTCGTCCTGCGACGCACCGTGCTGCGGCGGGCGACCCTCTTCACGAACGCCGCCGACGCCATCGTCGTCGTCGACGCCGCCCAGCGGATCGTCGAGGCGAACGAGGCGGCGGCGACCACCTTCGGGTACCCCTCCTGCGCCGAGCTCGTCGGCCGCGACCTCGCCGAGCTGGTCCCGCCCCGCTTCCGGGAGGCGCACGCCGGGCACGTCGCAGGGTTCTTCGCCTCGGACGAGCCGCGCCGTCCCATGAACGTGCGAGGGAAGATCTGGGCCCGGCGCGCCGACGGGAGCGAGTTCCCGTGCGAGATCACCATCGCCAAGGTGCCCCTGGGAAGGCACAGCGGCGTCATGGCGGTCGTCCACGACGTCACCGAACGCGAGGAGGCGCGCCGGCAGGCTCAGGAGATGGCCGAGGCCCGGCTGCGACTCGTGGCGTCGGTGTCTCACGAGGTGCGGACCCCGCTGTCGGCGGTGCTCGGCTTCGCCGAGCTGCTCCAGATGGACACCGCGGCCCTCTCCGAGCCCGAGCGCGTCGAGCTCGTCGGTCTCATCGCCGACCAGGCGCTCGAGCTGGCGAACCTCGTCGACGACCTCCTCGCCGGCGCCCGCGCCGAGCTCGGGGAGCTGCAGGTGGTGCGTGTCCCGGTGGACCTGCGGGCACAGGCCGTCCAGGTCCTCGAACGGGGGGTGGTCGCGCCCCGGCGCGACGTCGAGGTCGTCGGCGAGGCGGCCGCTTGGGGCGACCCCGCCCGGATCCGGCAGATCGTCCGGAACCTCGTGACGAACGCGGTGCGGTACGGCGGTCCCGAGATCCGGATCATCATCGCACGTCGCGGCGACGTCGCCACGCTGTCGGTGGTCGACAACGGGCCCGGCGTCCCCGAGGAGCTGCGGGATCGCATCTTCGAGCCGTTCGCCAGCTTCGGGGGGGAGGCGGGCCAGGTGGATCCCATCGGCCTGGGACTGACGATCGTGCGCCACCTCGCCGAGCTCATGGGGGGCACCGTCCACTACGAGTACGCCCCCGGACGGAGCGCCTTCTGCCTCGAGCTCGAGGCCGCGGAAGGCGCCGGCTGAGCGGGACGAGACTCGGCCCGGGCGGCTCGCGCCGGCGCATCACTCCCCGCGACCCGGGACCTTCGGCCCTGGTGCACGGTCGAACAATCGTATAGTCTGCGAGTAATCGAATCGACGTTCCTCCCGGGTGGGGAGGGCGAGGCGGGGCGGGCGCCCCTGGACGTGGAGGATGAGATGAGCGACGGCTTCTGGTACCGGGCGTGGCAGTTCGCGCTGCTCTTCGCCGCGATCGCGCTCCTGGCGGCGTCGGTCGTGGTGCAGAACGGCAACGTCTCCCGCGCCGAGGTGGAGGACATGATCACCGCCGCCGGGGTGACGGCCGGTTCGGGGAACGCCTCCGCCGGCGGCACCGCCGCGCCGGCGTACCCCGTGGATGCGAGCATCACCCCCGAGCTCACCCCCCTCGCGCAACTCCAGCCGGCACCCGCCGGCGAGGTACACGCCACCTACGTCCCGAACGTCCCACCCCCCGTCACCCGGACGGATCAGCGCATCGAGGAGATCCATCTCGAGGTCCTCGAGGGGGTCTGTGACCTCGACCCGGCCAACGGCATCAAAACCGAGATGTGGGGGTACCGGATCGCCGGTGACGAGAACGTGCTCTGCGGCTCCCCCGGTCCGGTCCTCCGGGGACGCGTAGGTGACGTGGTGCGCATCACCGTCACGAACCTCCCCGGCAACACCCAGCCGCACAACATCGACTTCCACGCCGTCACCGGGCAGGGAGGCGGCGCGACCGCCCTCACGGTGAACCCGGGCGAGACGGCGACGATCCAGATCCGGCTCCTGTACCCGGGTGCCTTCATGTACCACTGCGCCTTCGGCGACGTCCCCGCCCACATCGCCCACGGCATGTACGGCATGTTCATCGTCGATCCGGAGACGCCCCTCCCGCAGGTCGACCACGAGTGGGCGCTCACCCAGAGCGAGTGGTACGTGGGTGAGCCCGACACCGACGGCGTGGCGCCGTTCGATCACGACGCGCTCTTCCGGGAGCAACCCCGGTACGTCGTGTTCAACGGGCGGGTCGGAGCGCTCACCGGCGACGGCACCCTCAAGATGAAACTGGGGGAGCGGGCCCGCTTCTACATGATCGACGAGGGACCGGCGCTCGACTCGAACTTCCATCCCATCGGCTCTCAGTGGGACCTCGTGTATCCGGAGGCCGCCACCCATCCCGCCAACCGGGTCATCCGCGGCTCCCAGTCGACGCTCGTCGTCGCCGGCGGCGGCACCGTCGTCGAGCTCCAGTCCTACGTGCCCCAGACCGTCCTCATCGTGGATCACGCCATCGAGCGGACCTTCTACAAGGGGGCGTTGGGGAAGCTCACCATCGAGGGACCCGACCAGCCGGAGATCTTCTCGGTGCCCCGCCCGGCCTCACCCACCGAGGGTTGAGCGTCGCCCCGAACGGGCGGGGGGAGCCGGGAGCGGCTCCCCCCGCCCCTCACCCGCCCACGCCCGGACCCTCGATCCGGCCCAGGGCCCAGAGGAACGCCCCGGCGTTCCAGGTCTGATCGGGGGGACCTCCCACCCGTCCGGTCCGGGCGTGGATCCACTCGTGGAACCCGCTTCCGAGCCGATTGGCGGCGGCGACCCTCCCGAGCATCGCCCGCGCCTCCTCGTGACGCCCGACCCGAGCCAGGGCGGCGGCGTGGAAGGCGCCCACGTACGGCCAGACGCCGCCGTTGTGGTATGCCCCCGGCGGGTTGCGCCACCGAGCATCCTGCAGGGCGTCGGCCACCGGATCGAGCAGGCCGGCGGGATCGTCGGGGAGGAAGGGCTCGGGCCAGGTCCGTGACGGGTACGGCGTGGCGACACCCACCGCGTCGAGGTGGGCGAGGATGACCGGGGCGTGGTCGCCGGCGACCCCGGAGCAGACCGCCAGCACGTTGGCGAGGACGTCACAACGATCGACGAACCGACCGTAGGAGATCGAGGCGACGTAATGGCGACGGCCGGGGACGGCGAGGTCCCGGTACGCCCGGGCCGCCAGCGGGTGCGGGAAGCGGGAGCCGGGCGGAGCCCCGACGACGACCTCGCCGAGGTCGGCTCCGGGGGTCGGCCAGAAGACCCGATCCACCGCCGCCGCCACCGCCGCCGGGTCGAGGGGAGGATCGACGCCGATGCGGCCGGCGAGTCTCGCCGCGGCGTCCACCGCCCAGGCGTGCAGCACGTTCACGTGGAGCACCCGACCGGAACGGTTGAGGGAGGAGTCCATCCAGTCGCCGGCGGCGGGCGAGTCGATCACCCCCCAGCCGGTCACGTCCTGGTGGGCGAGCCAGGTCAGCACCCGGTGCGCCGTGGGCCAGAGCTCCCGGGCGAACCGGTCGTCGTCGGTGGCGGCGACGTGGTCTGCCAGCGCGACGACGAACCAGGCGCCGGCGTCGGTGGCTCCCGCCTCGCCCCAGTCCGCGTACCCCGAGGCCGGCCAGAAGGCGTCGACGACCCGGCCCGTGGGGGCGGCCCGGGTGGCGAGGGTGCGGAGTGTCGCCCGGGCCGTCGCCAGGAGGTGATCGTCCCCGGAGGCGTCGGCACCGAGCACGGCGACCGCGGCGTCCCGGGACCACACTGCGGCGTAGTGGTCGTCCGCCGGGGAGGCGAGGAATCCGGCGACGTGGGCGGCGCGGTGGAGGAGGGCGAGCGCCGCGTCCCTGTCGTCGCCGGTGACCTCGACCACGGATCCACCCTAGAGCGGGTTCTTCGGGAGGACGCGCCTCCCTGTCACAATGACGCCATGGAGATCTACGACACCATCGTCATCGGTGCGGGCATCGCCGGGGCGAGCGCCGCATACGAGATGGCCGCCTACGGGACGGCGCTCCTCCTCGAGCGCGAGACGGTCGCCGGGTACCACACGACGGGACGGTCTGCGGCGCTCTTCACGGTCGCGCACGAACGCGGACCCGTCCGGTCGCTGACCGCCGCCGCCCGCGAGTTCTTCGAGCATCCCCCCGAGGGGTTCGTCGAGACGCCACTCCTGAGTCCCCTGCCGGTGCTCTTCGTCGGCACCGAGGACCAACGTGCCCGTGTCGAGCAGCTCGTCGCCGGCGACGAGCTGCTCCTCCCCGTCGACGCGACCCGGATGCGGGAGATGTGCCCCGCCTTGGGGGAGGTGATCGTTGCCGGCGCCCTGGAGCCGGCGTCCAGCGAGATCGACGTCCACGCCCTCCACCAGGGCTTCCTCCGCGGGGCACGTCGCCGGGGAGCGACGGTCCGTCTCGGGACGCCTGCGGAGCGCATCACCGCCACGGGCACCCACTGGGAGGTCGTGGCCGCCGGGGAGCGGTTCGCCGGAGAGGTCGTCGTCGACGCCGCCGGGGCCTGGGGCGACGAGGTCGCCCGCCTCGCCGGAGTCCGTCCCGTCGGGCTGCAGCCGATGCGGCGCACCGCCTTCACCTTCGAGCCGGAGGGGTACGACCTCGCCGGCTGGCCGATGGTCGTCGACGTCGACGAGCAGTTCTACTTCAAGCCCGAGCGCACCCGGCTCATGGGGTCCCTCGCCGAGGAGACGCCGATGCCGCCGTGCGACGTCCGGCCCGAGGAGGTGGACGTGGCACTGGCGATCGAGCGCATCACCGCCGTCACGACCTTCCGGATCCGGCACGTCCCCCGCACCTGGGCCGGTCTCCGGACGTTCGCTCCCGACCGGCTCCCGGTGGTCGGCTTCGACGACGACGTGCCCGGCTTCCTGTGGCTCGTCGGCCAGGGCGGGTTCGGGATCCAGACCGCGCCCACGATGGCGGCGCTCGCCGCGGCACTGCGGGCGGGTGCGCCGATCCCCGACCATCTCCTCGCCGCCGGCCTCGACCCGACCGCGCTCTCGCCGGGCCGGTTCTCCCGCTGATCACGCCCGGGGGCGACGCCTCGGAGGCCGCAGCGCCGGGAGCGGGGTACCGTTCGCCCGTGCGCAGTCTGTCGCTCCTCGCCGTCGCAGCCGTGATCCTCGCCGCCTGCGCCGGAGGGGCGCACCCGGACGGGAGCACCGCCGCGGCGGGTGGAGGGACGACCACGGCCGTCACGACGGTCACGGTGGCGCCGATCCCTCCGCCTCCCGCCCGGGCCGCGGAGACGTCCTCGACATCGTCGACGGCCGCCACGACGAGCGTCACCCCGTCCCCGGTGGCACCGCCGGCGCCGGCGGTCGTCCTCGTCCTCGGAGACTTCGGGGGAGGTGGTGAGGACGAGCGGCGCGTGGCCTCGGCCATGGAGCAGGTGGCGGCGGTCGAGGACGTCGCCGCCGTCGTCACCACGGGAGACAACTTCTACCACGGCGACGTCGACGCCATGTGGAACGAGCCCTTCGGATGGGTGGCGCGCCAGGAGATCCCGGTGTGGGCGGCGTGGGGGAACCACGACCTGGCGAATCCGGCCCGATCCCGGCTCGTCACCGAGGTCCTGGCGCCGCCGGGCCGGTGGTACGCCACTCCGCTGGGACCGGCGACCCTCATCGTGCTCGACGCCAACCAACCGAGGGATCCCGCTCAGCGGGCGTGGCTCCTCGAGCAGCTCTCCGCACCCGACACCGGTCCGCGTCTCGTCGTCTTCCACCAGCCCGCCTTCAGCTGTGGAAGCCACGGGAGCACCCGGGCGGTCGACGAGGCGTGGGTGCCGCTCTTCGCGCGGTACGGCGTCGACCTCGTGCTCAACGGACACGACCACGACTACCAGCGGTTCCTCGTCGATGGCGTCACCTACGTCGTGACCGGCTCGGGGGGCCGAGGACTGTACCGGGTCGGCGCGTGTCCGGCGGGCACGCCCCCGCCGGTGGCAAGCGACGACCGGCACCACGGGTTCGTCGAGCTGCGGATCGGGCCCGCCTCGATCGTGGTGGAGGCGCTCACGACCGCGGGGACGGTCGTCGACCGGGCGGTGATCGATGACCGCTGAGGAACGCCGGCCGATCCCGGCGGTGGGGGCGGTCGTCGTCGACGAGGGCCGGCTCCTCCTCGTCCGGCGTGCCCGCGGCGCCCACGCCGGGGCGTGGGCGGTTCCCGGGGGCCGCCAGCGCGTCGGGGAGCGTATGCGGGAGGCGGTGGTCCGGGAGGTCCGGGAGGAGACCGGCCTCGAGGTCGAGGTCGGCGAGCCGGTGTGGGTGGGTGACATCCTGGACCCGCACGACCCTCCGGCGTGGCACTACGCCGTGGTCGACTTCCGGGCGCGCGTCGTGGGGGGAGCGCTGCGCGCCGGGGACGACGCCGCCGCCGCCGAGTTCGTGCCGTTCGGCGAGGTGCGGAGACGCCCCCTGACGCCGACGATGATCGAGCTCCTCGACGCGCTCGGGATCGGTGTGGTCAGCAGACGGCCCGGACCGTCGGATACGGATTGACGAATCCACCGCCGATGAGCCCCATGCCGAGGTGGAGGTGGGGTCCCGACGCGTCGCCGGTGGCGCCGGCGTACCCGATGATCTGCCCCTTCTTCACCCGGTCTCCCGTCTTCAACCCGCGGGCCCACCGGGAGAGGTGGGCGTAGTAGAAGAAGACGCCATTGTCCCCGTAGACGTACACCTGCTTCCCGCCCAGGTAGCTCGTCCCGATGCGGACCCGTCCGCCGTACATGGCCACGAGCGGCGTCCCCGAGCGGGCCGACAGGTCGGTCCCGTGGTGCTGGCGGCCGCCGGGACGAGGCGCTCCCCAGGTGTCGACGAACCAGGTGCTGCCCCGCACGGGGCAGACGACGCCCCGGGTGGTGCTGGCGGGGAGCCCGCGGCCCGCACCCCGCCGTCGGGCGGCCGCGGCCAGGGCGGCGCGACGCTGTGCCTCCCGGTACTTCGCGTAGACCTCGCGGTACTTCCGGCGAGCCGTGGAGAAGACCTCCTCGGCATGCCGCTGGAGCTCCTGGAGCTCGGCGACCTTCTGCGCCTGCTGGGCCTCGAGGCGGGTCGCCTCGGCTTCCTCGGCGTCGAGCTGCACCGTGAGGCGGTCCATCTCGCGGCTCACCGCGGCGAGACGATCGAGTGCGATGAGGTCGTGATTCGTCGCCTGGTCGATGAGCGCCTGGCTGGTGAGGAGGTCCTGGATCGTCCCGGCGCTGAACGCCGCGGTGATGAGGGCGCCCCCGCCCCGGATGTACGTCTCGACGACGAGCTCACGGGCGCGGCGTTGGAGATCCTCGACGGTGCTCCGGTACTCCTCGATGCGACCGTGCAGACGGTCGATGCGACGGCCCAGGTCGCGCAGCTCGTCGTCGATGCCCTCGAGATCCGCCATCGCGGCCCCGAGCTCGTCGTTGGCCCGAACGAGCTCCTCGTACGCCTGGTCCTGCTCGCTCTTGGCGCTCTTGACGTCGCCCTTCGACTGCGCGCCGGCCGGGGACGGCAGCGTCGCCACGAGGGCGAGGGTGAGAGCCAGCAGGAGAGGACGGATGCGCCGCACGGGCGAAGGCTAGCGACGGGACTCCCGTAGGAGCCAGGCGACGAGGGGCCGCGTCACCGTCGCGACGCCCGACCGGGGAGGGTGCCGGCGGTCCTCAGCGGACCGTGAAAGAGAGCTTCACCGTCGCGTGGTACCGGACGATGCCGCCGTCCTCGACCTCACCCGCCAGCTCGGCGACCTCGACACGGGTGATGCCGCGGATGGACTCCGCCGCCTTGGCGACGGCACGGTCGATGGCGTCGTCGAAGCTCTCGGAGGAGATGCCGATGACCTCGATGACCTTCATGGCCCCGTTCTCGATGTGACTCGTCACGTTCGGCTCCTCGGCTCGTGGGAGCCGATCGTACCGTCTCCCGTCGGACACCCCGTCCTCCGGGACGAACACGACGATCCGTGGCGGTTAGCCTGGCGGGCGTGAGCCGGGACCTGTCCTTCGCATCCCGGAAGCACGGGCCACGCCGTGGGGGGGCAGGCCTGGCGGCGCTCGTGTTCCCGACACTCCTCGTCCTCCTCGGCCTCGGCGTGGGGTTCCGGGAGGGAGGAGGGGTGACGGATCTGGCCACGGGCTTCCTCGCGGCGCTCCTGTTCCTCGTCGCCGCGCCCACGGCGTGGATCTTCTCCTTCGACTTCATCGAGGTGACACGCTTCACGGTGATCGTCGTGGGCGTGCTCACCAGCTTCCCGCTGTGGTATCTCCTCGGCTCCGGTCTCGCCGAGTCCTCCCCCACCTGGCCGGCGTGGATCCGGCGCTACCTCGCCGTCTCCCTCACCTGGACCGTCACCGTCCTGGTCGTCCTCGCCCTCGTCGCGGAGCTCGCCTGAGGGCCGGTAGGGTGCACGCCATGGATCTCTACGAGGCGCTCTACACGACCCGGGCCATGCGTCGGGTGAAGCCGGATCCCGTTCCCGAGGACGTCGTGCGGCTCATGCTCGACGCCGCGATCCGGTCCCCCTCGGGGGGGAACGCACAGAACTGGCGCTTCCTCGTCGTCACCGACCCCGCCACCCGGAAGGCGCTCGGGAAGCTGTACGCCGAGGCGTGGGAGGAGCTGACCCGCACCGTGTACGCGGGACGTCGGGAGGCGGCCGTGGCGAGTGGGGACGAGGCCACGATACGGATCCTGCGTTCCTCGCGCTGGCTCGCCGACCACTTCGCGGAGGTTCCCCTCGTCGTCCTACCCTTCCATCGCAACGATCCGAGCGGTGCCTCGATCTACCCGGCGATCTGGAACCTCATGCTCGCCGCCCGCGGCCAGGGGGTGGGAACGACCCTGACGACGATCCTCGGCATGTTCCGGCAGGAGGAGCTCGCCGCGCTCCTCGGCGTCCCCTTGGACAAGGGGTGGACGAACGCTGCCGCCATCCCCTGCGGCTACCCCCGGGGTCGGTGGGGGGTCGCGGTTCGGGCGCCGGTACACCGCGTCGTGTACTCACAGCGTTGGGGGAATCCCCCTCCCTGGCGGGTCGACGAGCCGTTGTGGCCCGACCGCCTGCCGTGACGAGTCGACGCCCGCGCCCGTGACGGATCAGAAGAGACGAGGTCGGAAGAGCTCGTCGTGACGGGCCGCCGCGTACCGGTCGGTCATCCCCGCCACGTAGTCGAGGACCCGGGTGAGGAGGTCGGCATCGTCGTGGCGGTATGTCTCGGGGATCTCGGCGGCGTGGGTGAGGTAGTACCCGACGAGGTCCCGCACCACCTCACGCGCCCAGCGCCGCTGCGGCGCCACCTCGGGCCGGTGGTAGACGCGGGCGAACATGAACGTCCGCAGCTCGTGCATCACCTCGAGGCGGGTGGGTTCCATGGCGATGCGTCCCGTCCGCAGCGACTCCTCCACCACCGCCTCGATCATCGTGGACACCCAGGCCCGCCCCGGCTCCCCGAACGCGGCGAAGGTCGTCGCCGGCAGGTCGTCCCGGCGGAGGATCCCGGCCCGCATGGCGTCGAGCACGTCGTGGGCCAGGTACGCGATCCGATCCGCGAAACGCACGATGGCGCCCTCGGGCGTCGTCGGGGTCTCCTCGAGCTTCCAGGTGTGGGTGCCGATGCCGTCGAGGACCTCCCAGGTGAGGTTGAGAGGTTCGAGGACCTCGAAGATGCGCACGCTCTGGGCGGCGTGGCGCCACTCCCCGGAGACGAACGCGGAGAGCGCCTCCTCACCGGTGTGACCGAAGGGCGAGTGACCGACGTCGTGGCCGAGGGAGATGGCCTCGGTGAGGGTGTCGTTGAGTCCGAGGAAGCGGGCGATCGAGCCGCCGATCTGGGTCACCTGGAGCGTGTGGGTGAGGCGGGTGACGTAGTGATCCCCCTCGGGATCGATGAACACCTGGGTCTTGTGCTTGAGGCGACGAAACGCCTTCGAGTGGAGGATGCGGTCCCGGTCGCGCTCGAAGGCCGTACGCCAGCGGTCCGGGGGCTCGGGGTGGGCCCGACCGCGCGAGGCGGTCGAGCGGGTCGCCGCCGGCGCCAGGAGATCCCGCTCCCGGGCCTCCGCCGCCTCCCGCTCGCGCCGGAGGAACCCATGGGGCGCTGACGAGGCCGCGGCGGCCGTCCCCACCGTCCGTCCGGGCTCCTCGGGTACCGCCGTCGGTCCCTGGGGGATCATTCCGACACGATCTCCCCACCGAGCAGGTCGACGACGAGGCCCGTCGGATCCTGGGACTCGCCGGCGTCCTCGACGAGCTGGTCCGCCTCGGGGGCGCGCGTCGGCTCCGGGGGGAGGTCGGGACCGTCGACGGCGCGAAAGACGAAGCGGACCGGGCCGCCCAACAAGTCGGCGGCGACGGCCGTCAGCGCCACGGCGAGCTCGTCGTCGGCGCGGAGCTGCTCGAGGTGGAAGTGGAGATGGCCGGGGACGGCGAGGATCGCCGCGCCGTCCTCGATCGCGGCCGGTGCGGCCTCCTTGAGGAAGGCGTGGCGCCGGGGTCCGGCGACGTTCCGAATGCGCAGGACGATCGCCGGCCAGGCCGCCTCGAGAGCCTCGAGGGTGAGGTCGGGAGGCGGTGCGGCCTCGGCCGTGGGCGGAGGTTGCGGTGTGGCCGCGGCCTCGGGCGCGAGTTCGGGCGTCGCCGTGGGGGGCGGGGAGGTTCGGGGCCGGCGGGGGTGGGCGGAGCCTCCTCGCGGGGGAGGGGACCGTCGGCGGGGCGTTCCACGGAGGTCGCGGCGGCCCCCGCGCTCGTCGCGGTCCGTTCGAGATGGGCGACGCGTTGCTCGAGACGATCGAGACGTGCCGCGGTGGCCGCGGGGTCCCATGCCGTCTCCGGGCGGGTGAGCTGGAGCAGGGTGAGCTCCACGACGAGCCGCTCCTCGCGGCCGCGGCGCAGTTCGAGGAGGGCCGCGGCGAGCCGGTCGAGGGTGCGGAGGACATCGGGGGCGGAGAGGACGGTCGCGGTTCGGCGCCAGCGATCGAGCACCTCGGGGGGCTCGTCGACGACCTCCTCGAGGTTGGGGGCGTAGTGGGCGAGGAACACCCCCCGGAAGAAGCCGAGGGCATCGGCCACGAAGCGGCGCAGGTCGACTCCCCGGGAGGAGAGTCCGGCGACGAGCTCGAGCGCGGCCGGCGCGTCGCCACGGGCGATGGCGTCGGCCAGGGCGGAGAACGCGGTCCGCTCGGCGAGGCCGAGCGCCCGGGACACCCCCTCGGTGCGCACGGTGCCCGCTCCGAGGGCGGCCACCTGCTCGAGAAGGCTCATGGCGTCACGGACCGAGCCACGCGCGTGCTCGGCGACGGCGGCGAGGCCGGCGCGGTCGACGTCGAACCCCTCCCGTCCGGCGATGTCGACGAGGTGGCCGACGACGAGCTCGGAGGCGACGGGGAGGAAGTCGAACCGCTGTGCCCGACTCCGGATGGTGTCGAGGAGCTTGTAGGGCTCGGTCGTGGCGAGGACGAACACGACGTGCTCGGGAGGCTCCTCGAGGGTCTTGAGCAGGGCGTTGCCCGCGGCGCGC
>AMFO01000265.1_pt1 | contig 53720 bp, 43 predicted proteins | sample 552608 | NCBI WGS metagenome assembly AMFO01 (sample SAMN01893955, study PRJNA167987) | microbial mat metagenome | biome: hydrothermal vent | place: USA: Loihi, Hawai'I | collected 2003-05-01
CCGTCGCGCGGGTGGCGGCGCAGTATTTCGTGAGGTGAGAGGATGGCTGTTCTTCGACGCGATTTCGACGTCAACTCCATTTCGGCCCTGACCATCGGCCGGCTGTCCATCTACCTGCGGTGCGTGGACCGGCTGGCGGCGCTCGGCGTGGAGACCATCTCGAGCCAGGAGCTTGCGAAGCGGTTCAACCTCAACTCGGCGCAGATCCGCAAGGACTTCGCCTACTTTGGTGAGTTCGGTGTCCGCGGCGTCGGCTACAACGTGGCGGAGCTGCGCAAGTACCTTCGGGAAATCCTCGGGCTCGACCGGGAGCACCGGCTGGTGATCGTCGGCGCCGGTAACCTGGGAACCGCCCTTTGCCACTATTCCAGGTTCAGCGGCGACGCCTTCCTGATCGTGGGCGTCCTCGATTCCGACCCGGCCAAGATCGGCGAGAGGACCCCGGCCGGTCTCCTCGTGGAGGACGCCTCCCGGCTGGCAGAGATCGTCCCCCAGCGGGCCGTGGAGATCGGTGTCATCACCACGCCGCCGGGAGCGGCCCAGAAGGTGTGCGACCAGATGATCGAGGCCGGGCTGAAGTCGATCCTCAACTTCGCGCCGGTTCAGATCAAGGGCGACGGCAACGTGCTCGTCCGGTCGGTGGATCTGAGGATCCACCTCGAGGAGCTCTCGTTCTACCTCACCCACGGCGTGCCGGAATCCCGGTGACGGACGGACCGTGACGAGCCGCGCCGGGCTGGCGGGCCGGCCCCTTTTGTCCTGGCCGCGGCTGGTTTACCCTCGTCGGGAAGGACAGTGAGCGTGGAGCCGCAGCGCATCGGGAAGTACGAGATCCGGGGCCGGATCGCCACCGGCGGGTTCGGCGTCATCTACAGGGCCTGGGATCCGTTCATCAAGCGGCCGGTCGCCATCAAGACCTGCGCCACGCCGGACCCCGAGATCCGGAAACGATTCCTCCAGGAAGCCCAGTTCGTCGGCAACCTCGTGCATCCCAACATCACGACGGTCTTCGATTTCGGCATCGAGGTCGGCGTCCCCTACCTGGTCCAGGAATTCCTCGACGGCTTCGATCTCGACGACCTGCTCAAGGCCAGCGTGTTCTTCGAAGACCCGGCGGCCGTCGTCGCCCTGCTCGTCCAGGTGTGCGAGGGTCTCGAGTACGCCCACTCCCGGGGCATCGTTCACAGGGACATCAAGCCCTCCAACATCAGGGTGCTCGAGGACGGCGTGGTCAAGCTGATGGATTTCGGGATCGCCAAGTCGATCCAGGACGTCAGCCGTCTCACCCAGACCGGGGTCGCCATGGGCACCGCCGGGTACCTCTCCCCGGAGCAGATCGAGGGATCCGCCGTCGACCCCAGGACGGACCTCTTCTCCCTCGGCATCGTGGCCTACGAGCTGGTGACGGGAGTCCCGCCCTTCGAGGGGAGCTCCCTGAGCAACACCCTGTACAACATCATGAACCGCAGCCCGCAACCGCCGCGGGAGCTGGCGCCGTGGTGCCCGCCCGAGCTCGAGGAGGCCGTGTTGCGGTGTCTCGAGAAGGATCCCGCGAGGCGGTTCCAGTCGGCCCGAGAGCTCGAGGAGAACCTTCGCAGCACGGGCATCATCCCCGCCGGCGAGGATCCGGCGGCCCTCCTGCAGCGGGCCGTGGAGGCGGTGGCGAAGAGCGAGTCGACGACCGCCAAGAACCTGCCTCCGGCGGGCGTTTCGCCGCGGGAGATCACACCGGACGGGGTGCCCCTCCGTCACATCGGCCCCCCCACCCCGGGCTCGGAGCGAACCACGACCTCCCCCGCCCTCGTTCTCTTCCTGGTCATGGTCGTCCTCCTGGCGGGCGCCGGCGCCCTGCTGTACTTCTCGCCCCGGGCGCAGACCCTCGTCTTCGGCCCGGCAGGTGCACCGTGGATCCCGACCCCGACGCCGACCCCCACGCCCACTCCCCCGCCGACCCCGACGCCGACGGCGACCCCCACCCCGACGCCCAGCGCCACACCGACGCCGACACCCACGCCCACCCCGAGCGGGCCCGTGGCCGTGCGCATCCTGGTCGATCCCCCGGCCCGGCTCGCCATCGACGGCAGGCGCATCGGCCGGGGGCGCGTGCAAAGCCGCCGGGTGACGCTGTCCCAGGGCGTGCATCGTTTCACGCTCACCATCGATGGGTTCGGGTCACGTTCCTTCGACAAGGCCGTCTCCTGGAACACCCGTGCCATCTCCCTGGCCCTCAACGTCGGCGAGATCACCCTGGTCTACGATTTCGGCGCCCCGCCGGGGGCGAAGGCGTTCCTCGACGGTAAGGCGCTGGGCAGGCTTCCGCTGATCAAGAGAAAGGTCCCCGCCGGCATCCACCGCCTGGTGGTCCGCTGGCCGGGCGGCAGGGTCCTCTCCAGGCGGGTGCGGATTCCGCGACTGCCCGCGCCGGCCCTCACCCTCGCCGTGGCCCCGCCGGGTTGACCCGGCCTGGAGCCGCCCCCCGGCTTGCCGTTTGGGTACGGCGTGGGTAGAGTTTCGAGCATGAGACGTGTGCTGGCCGTCGTTGGGTTCGTGATCGCAGCCGCGATCGGCGGGATGCCGGCGGCGTTCGCCGGCAATCAGCAGCCGACGCCCAGTGAGAAGGCGGCGCTCGACGCGTACCGGCAGGGCGAGTTCTCCCGTGCCGTCAACCTGTACACGAAGGCGCTCGCAGAGACCGCCGATCCGACCCACCGCGCGCAGCTCCAGGTGAGGATCGCCTGGACGCTGTTCGCCCTTGGGCGCCAGGACGAGGTGCCCACCCATCTCCGGGCGGCCCTCCTCGAGGATCCGGATCTCACCCTGGTCCCGGATTACTACACCAGGGAGTTCCTGGACCTCTTCGACAAGATCAAGCAGGAGATCGCCCGGGGGGCGTCTGCGGCCGGCGGCGAGCCGGCCCCCGACCTCGAGGCGACTCTGGATTCCATCCACCAGCGCCTCGCCAGCGGTAGCGATCTCGAGGGGGCCCTGGCCGATGTCAGGCGCCTCATCCGCTTCTACCCGACCGACGGCCGCCTCCGGCCCCTGCAACTGGCCCTGCTGGAAAAGCTCGGGAGGAAGGACGAGGCGGAGGCGGTGAGACGACAGCTCGCGGCGGCCTCCGCCGGTGCGACGGCGGCGCCCGAGGCGCCCCAGATCGGCACGGCGGTCTCGGTGCCCGAGCTCGTCCTCAGGGCCAACCGGCTGCTCGACGAGGGAGACACCGACGGCAGCCTCGTCCTGCTCCGCCGGGCCGTGGCCAAGCAACCCTCCAACGTGGCCGCGCTCGAGCTCCTGGCCGAGGCCGCCGGCCGGGCCGGCCGCTGGGAGGAGGCGGAGTTCGCCCTCAAGAGCGCGCTCGGGCTGCAGAAGGACAACCTCGAGCTCCAGCTCCGGCTCGGGGAAACCTACCTCGCCCGGGGCCAGCTCTCGGCCGCCCGGGACGTGTTCCAGCCGTTGACAGAGAAACACCCGCATTCCGACCGCGCCTGGGCCGCCCTGGGCCTGCTGGACGCCCGCCTCGAGCAGTACGACCGCGCCACCACCGAGCTGGCGCGGGCGCTCAAGGAGAACCCCCTGCTTCCCGAGGCCCAGCTGGCCTACGGGGAGCTCCTGCTCAGTGCCGGCCGGCCCCGGAAGGCGCTGGCGGCGTTCGAGTCGGCGGCCAACCTGCTCCAGGACGATCCCCAGCTCGAGGCCAGGACCGGCCAGGTCCTGCTGGCCCTGGGACGTGCGAAGGAGGCGCTCCCCCACCTCCAGAGCGCGACCGACGGGGGTTTTGCGCCCCCCGACGTGAAGGCGGCCCTGGTGCTCGCGGAGATCGAACGCGGCTTGTGGGCGAAGGCGAGGCGGGACCTCGAGAAGTCCGACCTGAGCCCCGCCGACGGCGAATCCGTCCTGCGCGGGCTCCTGCGGCTCGGTGAGCACGACCTCAAGCCGGCCCAGGCGGCCTTCCGGGACCAGCTCCACAGGAACCCGAACGACCCGCGGGTGCTCGACCTGCTCGGCGTCGTGCTCTACCGGGAGGGCCGGTTCGGAGACGCGATCCCGGTCTTCGAGCGGGCCCACGAGCTGGACCGCGACGACGCCTTGATCGCGGAGAATCTCGGGCGGGCCCGGGCCGCCGCCGCGGCCGACGCCCTCATGAAGGCGGCCCTCGGCGTGCCGTCAACGCCTCAGTAGGCGGCGCAGCTCGAGGAGGATCCGCGCGGTCATGCCCCAGACGGCGTGACCCTCGAAGACGAGGGCGTCGGTCTGGATCAGCAGCCCTCCGGCGCGGCGCCTGACCCGGCGGAACGCCCCCGGAGCCAGCAGGAAGCGCAGCGGGACGAGGATGACGAAGGCGACCTCGGTGGGCGACGGCGCCGGGTTCACCGGCCCGGGGACCACACCCACGATCGGCGTGACGACGTAGCCGGTGGGCGTCCTGACATCCGAAAGCCGCCCGATGACCTCGATGCCGCCGGGGTCGAGCGCGATCTCCTCGCGCGCCTCGCGGAGGGCGGTCTCGACGATGTCGCGATCGCCGGGGTCCACGGCCCCGCCGGGGAACCCGTACTGGCCGGCATGGTTGGGGAGATCGGCGGCCCGCCGCTCGATGAGCAGGTCCGCGCGCCCGTTTCCCATGATCACGGGGATCAGCACTCCGGCGCGGGTCTCTCCCGGCCGGAGCTCGAGCGGGTGCGGCCGATGGGCGGCGAGCGCCCTCTCCAGCCGGGCCGCCAGAGGGTCGCGCGCCGTCACCGGCCCAGGCTCTCCAGGAAACCGGCCAGCACCCGCGCCGCCCCGGCGGGCGTGTGACGGCCTTCCACGTACGCCCGCCGGGCGGCCCGCCGCCGCGGATCCGGGCGGCCGGAGGCGCGGCGCCCGGCGGTCCGGGCCAACACGCGGACCAGGTCGGCCACGCGGCTCGGACCGGGCGTCACACGGTCCACCGCGTCGGGCGGCCACTCCAGGAACTGGTCGAGGCCGTTCACCACCACCGGCGTGCCACAGGCGAGAAAGCGGAGCACCGCGGCGGACGTCTCGCCCGCCGACGGCGAGCGCAGCACGACGCCGAGATCCGCCGCCGCGGGCAGGACCAGGAGCTCCTCGTACGGCACCCAGCCCACCGACTGCACCCGGTCGGCCACGCCGAGCGTGCCGGCGGCCGCGCGCACCGCCGCCAGCTCCCCTCCCTCCCCCACCAGCACCAGGCGCGGGTTGCCGCCGCCGGCGGCGAAGACGGCGAGCGCCGCGAGGATGGTCTCCAGGCCCTTGGCGGGGGTCAGAAACCCGAGGTGCATGATCAGCAGGTCGTCGGGCCCGGCGCCGAGCTTCCGGCGCAGCAGATCGCGGTCGATGCCATCGCCGGGATCGCGGGCCGGCATGGGGAGCTGCAGGACGGGGAGATCCGGGCGGTCGCGGCGCACCTGCCGGGCGGCCCAGGCCGAGTGCACGACCGCGCCCGCCGCGCCCTCGAGAAAGGGCTTGCGGGCGGGAAAGAGAAACGGATCCCTCCGCGCCGTGTAGCCCAGGCGCCGGGCCCGCGCCAGGGCCTCCCCGGCGGCGCCGTGGGCGCGCCGGAGGAGGCTCTCGTAGCGATCCGCGTCGCCCTCGGCGAGGGTCGTCTCCACCAGCAGGTGATGCAGCACCAGGTCGTGCAGCACGATCACCCGGGGGGCGTCCTCGAGGTGCTCCAGAAGCCAGGCGTGGTACGGGTTGTTCCCGAGGTGAAGGAGGGCGATCTCGCCGTCGGCGGGGCGGGTGTGTTCGGGAACGATGGGCGCCCCGAGGGTGTCGGCGATGGCCGCCTCGTCCCGCCAGCCGGGGGGCGCGAGGACCCGGACCCGCCCGAGGGACGCGAGATCGGGGAGCAGCTCGAGCGCGTAGTCGCTCACGCCGGAGCGCACGGGCGGCAGCGGCGATCCCCACAGAACCCGAAACACCACGCCGACACCCTACCACGCCCGCCGCGGGCGCCACGGTACCATGGGGCGATGCGGCTGCTTCGCCTCGCGATCCTGGTCTGCTACGTCGGCTACCTGGTGGACATCGGGCTGGCCATGCTCCTGCTGCCCTGGACGCCCGGGTGGGGCGTCCTGCTGGCGGCCACCCCGCCCTGGGCCATGACCGTGCTCGACCTGCCGGCGGTGCGCGGCCTGATCAGCGGTTTCGGTTTCCTGCACATCCTCCTCCTGGCGGCCGAGGTGGCTGGCGCGCCCAGGGCGAGAAGGAGCCGGGGATGATCGCCGGCGTCGGCGTCGACCTGGTGGCCGTGGACCGGGTGCGGGGTCTCCTCGAGCGCCACGGCGAGCGCTTCCTGAGGCGCTGCTTCGATCCCGGGGAGATCGCGGACCGGCTGGATGTCGAGCACCTCGCCGGGCTGCTGGCGGTCAAGGAGGCGGCCTTCAAGGCGCTCGGGCCGAGCCATCCGTCGGGAATCACCTGGCGCGACATCACGGTCGGACGCAGCAGCTCCGGCCGCCCGGAGATCGTTTTCCGGGGCAGGGCGCGCGAGATTGCCCGCGCTGCGGGGATCCGCACCGCCCTGTGCAGCATCTCCCACGACGGGGGGGTGGCGGTGGCGGTCGTCGTTCTCGAACGGTCCGGACCGCCGGCGGCTTGAACCGTGGTGGGCGCGGCTCTACACTTCGGCCATGGCGGGCCGGGTCCTTCTGGTGGACGATGAGCCGTACATCCTGCGGATTCTCTCTTTCAAGCTGCGGCGGGAGGGTTTCGAGACCGTGGAGGCCGCCTCGGCCGAGGAGGCCCTGGCCCGGCTCGAGCACGAGAAGATCGACCTCATGCTGCTCGACGTCGCCCTCGGCGCCTCGCTTTCCGGCTTCGATCTCGCGCGCATGGTCCGTGCCGACCCCCAGACGAGGGACCTGCCGATCATCATGCTGACGGCGAGGAACTTCGTCGCCGACGTCCGCCAGGGGCGGAAAATCGGCGCCATCGGCTACATCACCAAGCCGTTCTCCATCGGCGACGTCGTGGCGCGGGTTCGCGAGGCGCTGGCGTCGGGCTGAGGCCCCGGGCCGGGCCCGATCTTGACGCCCGCCCGCGCCCCGCGTAGGCTCTCACTCCGGAGACGAGGAGACTTTATGTACCGTAAAACGCTGAACCTTCCGCGGACCAAGTTCCCGATGCGCGCGAATCTCCCCCAGCGTGAGCCCGAGCTCCTCCGGCGCTGGGACGAGATGGACCTGTACGCCAAGATCCGCGATGCGCGCCGCGGCGCTCCCCGTTTCATCCTCCACGACGGCCCGCCCTACGCCAACGGTCACATTCACATGGGCCACGCCTTGAACAAGATCCTCAAGGACGTCATCGTCAAGTCGCGGACCATGATGGGCTTCGACGCTCCCTACGTCCCCGGATGGGACTGCCACGGCCTCCCCATCGAGCACCAGGTCGACAAGAAGCTCGGCGGCCGCAAGGCGTCGATGTCCGTGGCCGAGATTCGCCGCACCTGCCGGGAGTACGCCACCCGTTTCGTCAAGATCCAGCGTGACGAGTTCCGCCGGCTCGGCGTTCTCGGCCTGTGGGACGATCCCTACCTGACCATGGACCCGGCCTACGAGGCCGAGATCGCCTCGGCGCTCCACGGCTTTCTGCTCGCGGGGTTCGTGGAGCGCGGCCTCAAGCCGGTCCACTGGTGCACCTCCTGCCGCACCGCCTTGGCCGAGGCGGAGGTCGAGTACGAGGACCACAGCAGCCCCTCGATCACCGTCGCCTTCGCCCTCGAGGACGACGCCAGGCAGGCCCTCGGAATCACCGGGAACGCTCCCGCGAGCGCCGTCATCTGGACCACCACGCCGTGGACCGTTCCGTCCAACCTGGCCATCGCCCTCCACCCCTCGTTCGAGTATGCCGTGGTCGAGCACGAGGGAGCTTTCTACCTCGTCGCCTCTGAGCTCGTCGAGCGCACGGCGGCGGGGCTCGGCTGGCGCGATGCGGCGGTGGCCGGCACCTTTGCCGCCTCCCGCCTCGAGGGCGCCCATTACCGCCATCCCCTGCTCGACCGGACGGGCGTGTTCATCCTCGGCGAGCACGTCACGCTGGAGCAGGGCACGGGCCTGGTGCACACGGCGCCCGGACACGGCGCCGACGACTTCATCGTCGGCCAGGCGTACGGCCTCGAGCCCTTCGCTCCCGTGGACGACGGCGGGAACTTCACCGAGGAGGCCGGGCCCTGGGCCGGGCGGCACGTCTTCGAGGCCAACGCAGCCATCGTCGAGGCCCTGCGCGAGGCCGGCGCCCTGCTCGCCGAGGCGACCATCGAGCACTCCTATCCCCACTGCTGGCGCTGCAAGACGCCCGTGATCTTCCGCGCCACCCCGCAGTGGTTCATCCGGATGGACCGTAACGAGCTCCGCGAGCGGGCCCTGGAAGGGATCGGCGAAACCACCTGGATCCCCCGCTGGGGCCGGGCGAGGATCGAGGGCATGGTCGCCAACCGCCCGGACTGGTGCATCTCCCGCCAGCGCCTGTGGGGGGTGCCGATCACGATCTTCCGCTGCGGCTCGTGCGGGGAGCCGATCATCGACGAGTCGGTCTTCGACCACCTGCGGCAGCTCTTCCTGGCCGCCTCTTCGGACGTGTGGTTCGAGCGCGAGGCGGGCGATCTTTTGCCTGAGGGGTACTCGTGCCCGTCGTGCGGCGGCACGGCCTTCGAGAAGGAGACCGACATCCTCGACGTCTGGTTCGATTCCGGCGTCAGCCACCTCGCCGTCTGCGACAGCGGCCGCTGGGGGCTGGACTGGCCGCCCGACATCTACGTCGAGGGCCAGGACCAGTACCGGGGGTGGTTCCAATCCTCGCTCCTGGTCTCGGAGGGCATCAAGGGAACGGCGCCGTACAGGACCGTGCTCACCCACGGCTTCGTGGTCGACGCCGAGGGACGCAAGATGTCCAAGTCCGTCGGCAACGTGATCACGCCCCAGGACCTCCTCAAGCGGTACGGCGCCGACATCCTTCGGCTGTGGACCGCGATGGTGGACTTTCGCGAGGACCTCCGGATCTCCGACGAGATCATGGCGCGGGACGTGGAGGCCTACCGCAAGATCCGGAACACCATCCGCTTCCTCCTCGCCAACCTCGCCGACTTCGATCCCGCCCGCGAGGCCGTCCCCGTCGAGTCCATCCGTGGTATCGACGGCTACATCCTGCGGCGTACCCGGGAGCTCGCCGAGCGGGTCGTCGAGGCCTATCGGGAGTACGAGCTGCCGGCGGTGTTCCACCGCCTCGTGAACTTCTGCAACGTCGATCTCTCGAGCCTGTACCTCGACATCCTCAAGGACCGGCTGTACTGCGAGGATCCGGACGGCGCGCCCCGCCGCGCGGCCCGCACGGTGCTCTGGCTCATCGCCCGCACCCTGCTGACGCTGGCGGCGCCCATCCTCAGCTTCACCGCCGAGGAGGCCTGGGGATACCTGCCCGGCGAGCGGCCCGAATCCGTCCACCTGGCGACCTTCGAGACCCTCGAGAACGTGCCGGAGCGGGAGACCGAGGACGCCTGCTGGCGCCGCCTCCTGGAGCTGCGGGAGGTGGTCTACCGGCGCCTGGAGGCGCTGCGCAAGGACGAGGTGATCGGCAAGTCCCTGGAGGCCGGGGTGGTGATCTCCGGCGAGTCGGCGGCCCTGTGCGCCGACCTCGAGGCCACCGGGGCCGTTCTGGACGAGCTTCTCATCGTCTCCGCCGTCGAGCTCGACGGAGCGGCGGAGGGCGACGGCGAGGAGGTCGCCGCCTATCCCGGGGCCCGGCTCCACGTGGAGCCCTTCACGGGTCCCACCTGCTCCCGCTGCTGGAAGCGGGTGCCGGCCCTGGTCGAGGATGCCGATCTCCCCGGGCTCTGCGAGCGCTGTCACACGATCGTGGCCCGGCTGGTCGCCGAGGGCCGGGCGGAGATCGGCCCCCGCAAGGAACCCGCAACGTGATGCGGCGTCTGCTACCGTGGCTTGCCGCCGCCGGCGTCGTCCTCCTCGATCGTGTCAGCAAGGGCATGGTCCTGCGCTGCATCGTGCCCGGTACGGTGATCCCGGTCGTGCCCGGGCTGGGCCTCACCAACGTGCACAACACGGGGATAGCCTTCAGCCTCTTCGCCGACGGCAGCGCTCTCACGCGGGGCATCCTGCAGCTGGTGATCCTCGGCGCCGTTGTCTTCATCGCCTGGACGATCACGCGTCAGGACCGGACGGCCCCGGTCACGGCGCTCGGCCTCGGCCTGATCCTCGGCGGCGCCCTCGGCAACCTCCTCGATCGCGCCCTCTACGGCTGGGTGATCGACTTCATCCACCTGTCGGCGCGGATCGGCGGAACGGTGTACTCCTGGCCGGACTTCAACCTCGCCGACAGCGCCATCAGCGTCGGCGCGGCCGTCCTCATTGTGCGTGAGCTGTGGCGGCCGAAGGAGCGGCGGCATGCACCCGATCCTGATTGACCTCGGTTTTCTGAAGATCCCCACCTACGGGGTCATGATCGTGCTGGCGGTGACCCTGGCGCTGTGGACCGCCAAGCGGCGGGCCGACCGCAGCGGGCTCTCCGGGGACCGGATCGTGGATCTCGGCCTGTGGCTCGTCATCTGGGCCTTCCTGGGCTCCAAGCTGCTCCTGGTCATCGTCGAGGCACGAACCTACATCGCCCACCCGGCGGAGCTGATCGGCGTGCTGCGGGCCGGGGGCGTGTTCCTGGGCGGGCTGATCGCCGCGATCGTGGCGGCCGTCGTCCTCCTCAAGCGGTACGACATGCGCTTCCTGCCCACGGCGGACGTGCTCATCCCCTCGGTCTCCCTCGGCCAGTCCATCGGCAGGATCGGCTGCCTGATGGCCGGCTGCTGCTGGGGGGCGCGTTGCGATCTGCCCTGGGCCATCACCTACACCAGCCCGACGGCCCACGCCAACGTCGGCACGCCCCTCGGCGTTCCCCTGCACCCCTTCCCGGTGTACGCCATGATCTTCAACTTCTCCCTCTACCTTTTCCTGGCGTGGTTGTACCGGCGGGGCGTGCGCGGCGGCCGCGTTTTCGCCACCTACCTGGTAGGCTACGGCACGGGGCGTTTTCTCCTCGAGTTCACCCGCGGCGACTCCATTCGCGGCTTCGTGCTCCACGGACTCCTCTCCACCAGCCAGTTCATCGCCATCATCCTCGTGATCCTCGGCGTCGCGCTCTTCGTCCGCGCCCGGAGGCGGGTCGCGGCGTGAGCCGCCGGTTTCGCTTCACGGTGCCGCCGGAGCTGGACGGCACGCGCCTGGACGTCTGCCTCGCGGCCCTGCAGGACCGCTGGACGAGGTCACGAATCCGCCGCCTGATCGACGGCGGGATGGTGACGGTGGACGGCGAGCGGCGGCGGGCGGCCTTTCCGGTCCGCGCGGGATCCGCCGTGGAGGTGGTGGAGCCGGAGCTCGAGCCCTCGGGTGTGGAGCCCGAGGACATCGCGCTCGACATCGTCTTCGAGGACGCCCACCTGCTGGTCGTCGACAAGCCGGCCGGCATGGTCATCCACCCCGCCGCCGGCAACCCCCGGGGCACCCTGGTCAACGCCCTCCTCCACCACTGCTCGGACCTTTCCGGCATCGGCGGCGTGGAGCGCCCCGGCATCGTGCACCGGCTCGACAAAGACACCACCGGCCTGCTCGTGGTCGCCAAGACGGACTCGGCCCACCGGCGGCTGTCCCTCGCCTTCCGCCGCCGCGAGGTCCACAAGACCTACCTGGCCGTCTGCTACGGGACCCCGGACCGGCCCGAGGGCGTCATCGACGCCCCCATCGGCCGCCACCCCCGGGAGCGGAAGCGGATGGCCGTGGTGGCGTCCGGACGGCCCTCGCGCACCCTGTACGAGGTCAGGGAGGAGCTCGCCGGCGCCAGCCTGGTGGCCTGCCGCCCGGTCACCGGGAGGACGCACCAGATCCGCGTCCACATGGCCCACATCGGACACGCCCTGGTCGGCGATCCCGTGTACGCCGGCCGCCAGTGGAAGAACATCCCCGATCCGGAGGCCGCGGCCTTCTGCCGGAGCTTCCCCCGCCAGGCCCTGCACTCCTGGCGGCTGGAGCTGACGCACCCCGCCACCGGCAAGGTCCTCGGCTTCGAGGCGCCGCTGCCGCCCGACATGCGCAAGCTACTCTCGGTGCTCCGAGCCGCCGCCGGCTGAGACCGGCTCGCCGACGATCGGTCTCTACTAGCCAGGATTCCGTGACGCCGGCAGAACTCGATTAACATATTGACATCGTGTGACTTTAAAGGATTGTGCGCAGGTTCTTGTTCGTTCATGACCTGGTGCGCCAGTCGGGACGCGAGATGCTCGCCGTAGCAAGACAAAGGACGTTCCCAAGGACGGTCCTGCGGCGGGCGCGGGCGGGTGCGGAAGGAGGGCCGGGGCAATCCCGCTCCGGGCCGCGGAGAGGCCGAGCGCAGGGAGCCTGGCCCGAGGTCCGCCGAGGGTAGGCTCCCGAGCACGGTCCCTCCGCGCGCCCGGAACGGGTGCAGCACCGGCCCGACGCGCCGCGCCCGCCCCCGCCCGCCGGCCCGCGCAGCGGGCTGCGGCCGCAAGGCCGCACAGGACGGGCGATCACCTCCCGAGAAAGCTGCGGGATCGCGCCGTACGGCCCTCTCGTGGTCATGAGCGAGGGCGGCGTGAGGGAGCGATCTGGTGATCGTGACCGAGCGAGCGCCCGAAGCGAAGGGCCGCGAGAGGGCCGGCGCCGCGATCCCCTCCCCAAAAGAGAGAGTGGCGGCCCACATCCACGGCCGCTGGAATCTCAAGCGGGCATGGGCGGCCGCAGGCCGCCGGGGCGCATGGCGAGGGCCGACGCGACCCGCAGGGTCGCGGAGGCCGGAGCCGAGCGCCCCAGGGGACGTCGCCGCAGGCGGCGGGCCCATGCCCGCGATTGGGCGCCGAGATGCCGCTCCTCGTTGGTACGTGTCTCGGTGCCCCTCACCGGGGCATGAGGGTGCTCGTGAACGCCGGGGCGCGGCGGGGGAATAGCCGCCGCGCGGCCGGGGTTGGCCGAGGCATATGCGAGCTCACCTCTTCGGGATCGTCGCGCTCATCGCCCTGGGAGGCGTCATGGCCCATGCATCCGACCCGCCGGCACCGCACGCCGGCCGCAGGCCGAACCACCTGATCCACGAAAAGAGCCCCTACCTTCTCCAGCACGCCTACAACCCGGTGGACTGGTACCCCTGGGGCCCCGAGGCCTTCGCCAAGGCGAAGCGGGAGGACAAGCCCATCTTCCTCTCCATCGGCTACGCCACCTGCCACTGGTGCCACGTCATGGAGCAGGAGTGCTTCGAGGATCCCGAGGTGGCGCGGCTGATGAACGAGACCTTCGTGTCCATCAAGGTGGATCGCGAGGAGCGGCCCGACATCGACCAGGTGTACATGGCCGTCTGCCAGATGCTCACCGGCTCCGGGGGATGGCCGCTGACCATCGTCATGACCCCGGACAAGCGGCCCTTCTTCGCCGGTACCTTCTTCCCGAAGCATTCCCGTTTCGGACGGCCGGGCCTGCTCGAGCTGGTGCCGAAGATCGGCGAGCTGTGGCGCACGCGGCGGGCCGAGCTGCTGGCCTCGGCCGACAAGATTGTCGCCCAGCTGGCCACGGCGACCGCCGCCGGGGGCGGCGGAAAGCTCAAGCCGGAGGTCCTGGATGCGGCCTTCACCAGCCTGCGGTCACGCTTCGACCCGGAGTACGGGGGCTTCGGGTCGAGACCGAAGTTCCCGACCCCGCACAACCTGACCTTCCTGCTCCGGATGTGGCGGCGCACGGGCTCGCCGAAGGCCCTCGAGATGGTCGAGAAGACCCTGACCGGCATGCGGCGCGGGGGCATCTTCGACCACGTGGGCTTCGGCTTTCACCGCTACTCCACGGACCGGCGCTGGCTCGTCCCCCACTTCGAGAAGATGCTCTACGACCAGGCCTTGCTGACCATCGCCTACCTCGAGGCGTACCAGGCCACCGGGAAGGCGGAGTACGCCGCCACGGCCAGGCAGACGCTGGCCTACGTCCTCCGGGATCTGCGCGCGCCCGGCGGCGCCTTCTACTCGGCCGAGGACGCCGACAGCGAGGGCCAGGAGGGCAAGTTCTACCTGTGGACGGCGAAGGAGGTGCGTTCACTGCTCGCGCCGGCCGAGGCCCGGGTCGCCATCGCGGCCTGGAACATCGAGCCCGACGGCAACTTCCCGGACGAGCTGGGCGGCCTGTCCAACGGGAGCAACATCCTGCACCGGACGGCGGACGACGCCGGGCTCGCCCACTCGCTGGGCCTGACCGAGAAGAAGGTCCACACCCTCCTCGAGGCGGCCAGGAAGAAGCTCTTCGCGGCCCGCTCCCACCGCGTGCGGCCCTTCCTGGACGACAAGATCCTGACCGACTGGAACGGCCTCATGATCGCCGCCCTGGCCCGGGCCGGCCGGGTGCTCGACGAGCCGACCTTCACCGCCGCCGCCGCGAAGGCCGCCGGCTTCGTGCTCAAAACCATGCGCACCGCCGACGGCGCCCTCATGCACCGTTACCGCGACGGCGACGTGAGCGTTCCCGGCTTCCTGGACGATCACGCCTTCCTGACCTGGGGCCTGCTGGAGCTTTACGAGAGCACCTACGATCCGGACGTCCTCCAAATCGCCGTCGAGCTCGCCGAGGCGATGACGGCCCGCTTCGCGGCTCCGGGCGGCGGCCTCTACATGACCGCCGAGGGCGCGGAGAGGCTCCTCGCGCGTCCGCGTGACACCTACGACGGCGCCGTTCCCTCCGGCGCGTCCGTGGCCCTGGAGGATCTCCTCGAGCTGTCCCGTCTCACCGGCCGCGAGGCCTACGCCCGGCGGGCGGACGCCCTGCTGACCGCCGTCGCCGGTGAGGTCGCCCAGAACCCGGCCGCCCACACCTTCCTGCTCGGGGCCTACTCCACCCTGCATGCGCCGACCTTCGAGGTCGTGGTCCTGGGCGACCCCGAGGAGCCGGCCACGCAGGGGCTCCTGCGGCCGCTGCGGACGGCGTTCCTGCCGGGGACGGTCACCCTCGTCGTCCCCCCCGGCGCCGCCGGCCGCACGGTCCGCTCGCTGGCCCCGTTCACGGCCTCCCACCGGCGCCTCGGCGGCCGGCCCACGGCGTTCGTGTGCCGAGGGTTCTCGTGCAAGCTCCCGACGACCGACCCCGCCGCCGTGATGCGGCAGCTCGAGGTGCGCGAGTAGACTCGCCGGACCTACCCCGGATCATTCACTCACGATCTACCGCAACCGGCGAGACGCCAGCCAGCGCCGTGCTCTTCTTCACGCCCGGAGCGCTCCCCGGAGCAGTGGGCAGCGCGCTCCGCCTCGACGGTGTCATCGCGAGGAGCGAAGCGACGAAGCAATCCCCCACGATTGGACACCGCCGCGGAGCAGTGGGCAGCGCGCTCCAACGCTGCTAGGGATGGCCACGTCGGCCGGCTGAGCCGGCCTCCTCGCCATGACAAGGCCAAGGATGCTCCCAGCGAGGCATGAGGGTGCTCGCGAATAACGCGGGCTACAGCTCCGACTCCTCCTTGAGCTCACGGCGCATGAGCTGGGCCAGGGCCTCCCGCGGGCCGACCTTGCCGGCCAGGATCCGGGTCACGGCGTCCGAGATGGGCATCTCGACGCCGATGCTCGAGGCCAGCCGGGTGACGGCCGGCGCCGTGCGCACACCCTCGGCGACCTCGCGCATGGAGCCGAGGATCTCCTGGAGGCTCTCCCCCTGGCCGAGCCGCCTGCCCACCGAGCGGTTCCGCGACAGGGCCCCCGTGCAGGTGAGCACGAGGTCGCCCATGCCCGCGAGACCGCGGAAGGTCGTGGCGTCGGCCCCCAGCGCCACGCCGAGGCGGGTGATCTCGTGCAGGCCCCGGGTCATCAGGGCCGCCTGGGTGTTGCTGCCCAGGCCGAGACCGTCGACGATGCCCGCGGCGATGGCGATCACGTTCTTGAGGGCCCCCGCGAGCTCGACGCCGACCAGGTCCCGCCCGGCGTAGCAGCGCAGGTAGCCGTCGGAAAAATCCCGCTGCAGGTCGGCCGCCACCGAGAGCTCCGGGCAGGCCAGCACCGCGGCCGACGGGTGACCGAGCACCACCTCGCGGGCGAAGGTCGGCCCCGAGAGGGCGCAGAACCGGCCGCCGCCCAGGCCGAGAATCTCGGCGGCCAGCTCGTCCATCCTGCGCAGGCTGTGGGTTTCCAGGCCCTTGGAGGCGGAGACGAGGAGGACGTCATCCCTCACCCGGGGGGCGAGGCGCTCCATCACGCGGCGCGAGAACTGCACCGGGATCACCCAGACCCAGACCGCCGCGTGGGCCGCCACGGCCGCCAGGTCGCCCTGGGCCCCGAGCGCCGGATGAAGCTCGAGATCGTCGAGGAACAACGGGTTCCGGTGCTCGCGGTTGATGCCCTCCACCACCTCGGGCTCCCGCGCCCAGAGGAGGACGTCGTGGCCCCGGCGGGCGAAGTGGTGGGCCAGGGCCGTGCCCCAGGAGCCGGCACCGAAAACTGCGATCTTCACGGTCTGTCTCCTTTCCGGTTGCGTCCCGGCAACTCGTCGAGCCGGGGCTCATTGCCTGCGGCGAGCCGCCTCAGGTTCGACAGGTGGCGAAGCACGATGATGACGGCGACCACGGCGGCGGCGAGCACGATCCACCGGCTCGGCCGGCCCAACAGCGACAGGATCACCGGGAAGAGGACGGATGCCGTCATCGAGGCCACGGAGGCGTAGCGCCAGATCAGCGCGGCGACGATCCAGACCGCCGCGGCGCCGAGCACGGCCAGGGGCGCCAGGGGCAGGAAGGCCCCCGCTCCCGTGGCCACACCCTTGCCCCCGCGGAAGGACAGCCATACCGGGAAGCAGTGCCCGAGGACCGCGGCCACCGCCGCCGCGCCGATCCACGCGGAGGAAGGATCCACGGCCTGCATCAACAGGACCGGGGCCGCCCCCTTGCCGACGTCGAGGATCGCCACCAGGGCGCCGACCCACCAGCCGGCGGCCCGGGCGGCGTTGGTCGCGCCCACGTTCCCGGAGCCGGTCCGGCGCACGTCCCTGCCCGTGCTCAGCCTGACCAGGAGGAGCGCCCATGGAATCGAGCCGCTCAGGTAGGCGACGGCGACGACGGCGATCTCCACCCTCAACCCCCGGCCCGCGCCAGCGGGAAGTCATCGAGCGGCGTGTACCTGGCCCCCCCCGGCCCGAGCCGGCTGGAGAAGAGCACCAGCCGGTCGCACGCGAAGGGTTCCAGAGCGAGCTCCTCTCCCCAGGCCAGGAAGCGGTCGACCGACTCGGACCGCCATGGGGCCTTGAGACGGGCGAGCGTCAGGTGAAGGCTCCACGGCCTCGTCTCGCGCTCCCAGCCGCAGTCCCGGGACACGTCCTCGACCACCGGCACGACGGCCTCCGCACCGTCGGCCTTGCCGCCGATCCACGCCACCCGCGGGCGGGACCGCGAGGGGAAGAAGCCGGTTCCGGCGAGGGTGACGGTCACCGTTCCGAGCCCGGCGAGGGCGGGCCGCAGCCCGGCGGCCAGGCAGTCCAGGCGGGACGCCGGCACCTCGCCGAGGAACTTCACGGTCAGATGAAGACCGTCCATCCGGACCCAGCGGGCGGGCGGCAGCTTCCCCCGCACCCGGCCTACGGCGGTCCCCAGCCGCCGCTTCAGGGAGGCCGGGATGTCGAAGGCCAGGAAGGCCCGGACGGTGTCGCCCGCAGCAGGGCTCCGGTTGGTCATGAGCTCCCACCGAGGGCCTTGCGGCGCAGCAGGTCGAGGGCGGCGTGAGCGCTCCACGTCCTCACCAGCCCCCGGTCGCCGGGGAACACCCATTGCCGGTGATGCACGCCCTGGGGGCCGGCCAGGGCCCAGTGGACGAGCCCGACCGGCTTTTCCGGCGTTCCTCCCGAGGGGCCCGCAATACCGGTGATCCCGATCCCCCAGTCGGCGCCGAACCGCTCCCGGACGCCCTCCGCCATCGCCCTCGCCACCGGCTCGGAGACCGCCCCCTCGGCCTCGAGCATCGCCGGATCGATCCCGAGGTGACGGACCTTGGCCCGGTTCGAGTAGGCGATGACCCCGCCCAGGTAGACGTCCGAAGAGCCCGGAACGTCCGTCAGCAGCTTCCCGACCAGGCCGCCGGTGCATGACTCGGCGGTGGCGAGCGTCCACCCGCGCTCCCGCAACCCGTCGAGGACGATCTCGTGCAGGTCCCCGGCGTCGATGCCGGCCAGGTCGGCACCGAGAACGGGGCGCAGCGCGGCCACCATCCGTTCGAGACGTTCCTCGGCCTCTCCCCGGGAGCCGCCCGCGGTCAGGAGAAGGCGGACGACCCCGGGCGACGCGAGAATGGTGATGTTCTCCCGGCCGAACTGCTCGTACAGGGGACGGATCCTGCTCTCAATCTCCGACTCCACGACCCCCGACAGCACGACGGTCCGGGTCAGGCGCAGCTCTTCGGGGTTTCTCCGCTCGAGCTCCGGCTCCAGGTCCCTCGCCAGCATCAGCTCCATCTCCCAGGGCACGCCCGGGAACACGGCCAGGAGGCGGTCCTCGATTTCGACCAGCATGCCCGGGGCCGTGCCCCGGGTGTTCTGCAACATGCGCGCGCCGGGCAGGGTCCAGGCCATTCGCCGGCACGTGTCCGGCATCTCGAGCCCGAGCCGGCGGTAGCGGTCGCGGATCCAGCGCTCGATGCCGGGGTCGAACTGAAGCGTGCGCCCGAGGGCCCGCGCCACGGCCCCCCGGGTCACGTCGTCGGCCGTGGGCCCGAGGCCCCCGGTCACGACCACCAGGTCGAGCTTCTCCAGGCACTCGGCGATGGCGCCGGCGACGGCTCCCTCGTCGTCCCCGACCACGCGCTTTTCCCGGATCTCGATGCCGAACCGCGCCAGCGACCGGGTGATCTTCAGAGAGTTGGTGTCGAGCCGGGTCCCGCCGAGCAGCTCCGAGCCGACGGCGATGCACCCAGCCGACCTAATCCTCTTCATGCCGCGCCTCCGCCGGTTATGATACGACAGCTCCAGGCCCCGCGATCGCCGGTGCCTCTCGAGTCTTTTCACGCTCTGGGGCGCCGGGAGGGCACCCTTTTTCGGAGACACTTGCATGCGCCTCTCAAAGTGTCTAGGATATTGGCATGGTCGCAACGAGCGGACAAAAGGTGTGGGCACAGGGCAGGCTCCAGCTCTTCAGCGGCCCCGAGCTCGTCGAGAGACTGGCGGCCATCCGGTTCACCGGCCGCCTGGCGTTGATCTCCGCCGGCGCAGCCAAGCGGGTCGTGGCCCTCCACATGGCCGACGGCTCCCCGGTCGTCGCCCTGGCGAGCGGCGTGTCGGCCGGGGTCGAGCCCGAACGGCAGGCCTTCCGGGCGCGCCAGCTCCTGCTCGAGGCCCTCACCTGGTCCATGGGCTCTTTCAGGATCGACGAGATGCCGGTCCCGGAGTCGGCCCCGGAGCAGGCCCTGGGGACGGCGGAGGAGCTTCTCGCCGCCGCGCGGCAACGGGCCGAGCTCTGGCCCGGCCTCACCCGCCGGCTGCCGGGACCGTTCGGAGAGGTGTCGGTCAGCCCGGGTACCATCGCTTCGCTCCCCGATGATCCCGTCGAGCAGGCCGTCCTCCAGGTACTGGACGGCCCCCTGCCCCTGCGCGAGATCGGTGTCCGGTGCGGCGCCGACGATCATCTGGTGCTCAAGGCGGTGCTCGCCCTGGCCGCCCGGTCCGTCGTCTCCATCGGCCTGGGCGACGAGTTCCGCCCGGTCGGCTCGGGCCGGCTCGAAGAGCTCCTGCCGCCGCTCCTCGCCGCCCTCGACGGAGGGAGCGACGGCGCGTTTCTCAAGATCGCGGTGGTGGCGTGGGACGCGCGGACGGCCTTTCGCTCCGTCCAGGCGCTGCTCGGCCGGCCGGGGCAGCCACCGGCGGACATCGAGAACCTGCCGCAGTACCGGGTGATCCAGGAGCGGGGAACGCTGCCCGGTGGAATCGAGATGGAGGTGCTCGGCTTTCGTTCCGACACCTTCGAACCGGAAATCGCCGCTCCCCTGGTCACCAATTGCCATCTCCTGCTGCTCGTCAACGACATGGAGAACGGCCCCGCTCCGGGAAGCGATCAATCCCTCGCCGAGCGCGTCAACGCCGTTCGCGACATGTTCCCGCGGCTGATGGCGGCCGGCCGGGTGACGGTGGGCGCGGGCTCGGTGACGAACCCGGGTTGCGACGTGCTGATCCCGGAGATCGCACGGTACGTCTCCTGGGAGGAGGTCGAGAAGACGGGCTTCCTCGAGGCCGTGCTCAGGGAGGTCGCCTGGCGCCTCGGCATCGAGTCCCAGCCCGAGAGCGCCTTTTCCGGCTGATCGCCCGGGTTCCCCTTCCCCTCAACGGGGGCCCGACCCCGCCCCGCCGAGGACGGCCGTCACCCGGCGCTGCAGGTCGTACCGCTCCACCAGGTCGGAGACCTCCGCCTCGCGCCGGGCCGCCGCGTCTTCCTCGCGGCACGCCTGGACCGGCAGCCGGCGCAAGGTTTCAAGGTCGTAGCAGGCCCCGTCCGCCCAGCCGGGACCGTGATTCGCGTAGACGTGACGGTCCGAGATCCAGCTCCCGTAGCGGAGTGGAACCGGCGCATGCCCGGGGGTGCCGAAGAGGTTGCGGCCCACCCACGCGACACCGGCCGGATCGACGCCCATCAGCGCTGCCACGGTGGGAGCGACGTCGGTATGACCGGCGACGGCGGGGAAAGTACCTCGCGGACCCCGGCTGCCGGGAATCCTGATGATCAGCGGCACCCGGCCAAAGAGATACCAGTCGGCCTCGGTGTACCGGCGCCCCACCGCCCGGGCGAGCTCCGGCGTCCAGGAGAAACCGGCGTCGTGGTCCCCCCAGAGGACGATGACCGTATTGTCGAGGAGCCCGTCGCGGGCCATGCGGTTCACCATGTCCCCCAGGGCCCGGTCGAAGAAGTGCATGGCGTGCAGGTACTCGCCGAAGGGGGTGCCCCGCCACCGGCCCACGTCGAGCTCCTTGAGATGATCGGGGAAGCCCTCGAACGGGTAGTGCAGCGAGAGGGTGATCAGCCAGGCGCAGAAGGGCTGCTGCAGTTGCGCCAGCCGCGCCTCCATCTGGAGCAGGAAATCACGGTCGTTCAGGCCCCAGCCGATCTTCTCGCCCGGCGCGAAGTCCGCCGCGAAGAGGTTCTCGGCGTACCCGAAGGCGGGGTGCATGATGCTGCGGTTCCAGAAGTTCGGCTGGAAGGCCACCGCCGAGAGGGTGTGGTAGCCCCGGGCCCGGAGCAGCCCGGCCAGGCCGACGTAGTGATTGTTCGGGTAGGCGAAGACGAGGGCGCCGCGGGGCCTCGGCAGGAGCGACACCTGGGTCGTGATCTCGCCGTCCGACGTGCGTCCCTGGCCGGTCTGGTCCACGCAGTGCGGGAACCAGGCACAGCCCGAAAGCCAGCGGTCGAGGTTCGGCGTCACCTTGCGCCCCCCGATCCTCAGGCCGACAACGAACCCCTGCATGGACTCGACCTGGATCATGAGCAGGTTCATGCCCTCGGCGGCCCCGAAGAACCGGCCGCCTCCCCGGCGGACGGGCGCCCGGTCCGCGAACCACGACACCACCTCCTCGCGTTGCCGCCGGCTGAGCGGGCGGCGGAGGACCCGCGTGTGGAGCTGTGACCACAGGTCGACGAGGTGGGTGTTGATCACGCCCACCTCTCTGACCACGAAGAGCTGATCGAAGACCTGCACCAGGAGCCCGCTCCGGGCGTGTCCGGCGCGCCAGGCGGCGCCCAGGCCCGGGATCAGCGCCGCGGCCAGGAGCACGGCGGCAACGGCGCGCTGCCACCGCCGCGGCCTCATGCCGGGCCGCGACACGATCCAGGCCAGGAACAGCCCGGGAAGGAGATCGGCGGCCAGCCAGAGGTCGCGCCAGTGCAGCAGCGCGGCGATGCTCTCCCCCAGGTCGCCAACCTGGTGTCCCGCCCCGAGAGCCTCCAACGACAGCACGTCGCCGAAGTACCTGACGTACACCACGTCGGCCAGAATCACGAAGCTGAGCGCCGCCGAGAGCGCCCAGGTCACCCAGGGCCGCACCCGGGCCGGGAGGGCCGCCAGCACCAGGCCGAACAGGGCGACACCCGACATGGCCACCCAGGCGGACCCGGGGGCCGGCAACATCCCCGCCGCGTCGAGGACCGCGCGCTGTTTCGCCGCCAGGGCCACGAGGAACCAGGCGAGGTCGGCCAACGCCAGGATGCTCCGGGCGGCGTCGCTGCGCATCCTGCGCCTCCCCAGGAGGGCGGCGACGAGAAGCAGCACCACGGCGATCAGGGGCAGCGCCGGGTAGCCCCAAAGGCGCGGGACGACGAGGACCGCCGTCGCCGGCTCCGGTGTGAGATCCTGCTGGGAGAACCAGCAGACGCCCTCGTGCACCATGTCCACCTGGAGCAAGGCCCGTCCCATGCGGCGGGGGGCCTGGACCGTCACCGTCACCGCCACCCGGCCGCCGGGCGGCACGACCCGCGGAATCCGCGTCCGCCTGCCCTCGAAGACCAGGACCCGCCCGCGGCCGCTCAGCCAGTGATACGCCACGTTGAACGGCCGGTCGGGCCGCCAGGTGACGGTACCGTCGTTCCTGAGCGTCAGCCGGACCCGGCGCACGCCGCCGGCCGTCCACAGCCGCGGGATCGACGCCGAGAGCACGGAGAAAGCGTGGCCGGGCCTGACGGCCTCGACGAGGACGGGCACCGGCTTCGGGGGATGGACGGTCCGCCGGGAGATCCAGTAGACGTGCTCCTCGACCACGTCCCACTGGAGCGCCATCCGCCCCACCCTCCGCGGCACCTCCACCCGGGCGCGCACGGTGACGCGCCCGCCGGGTTGCACCGGATGCGGCAGCCGGGATCGCCGTCCATCCCAGACCAGGACCTTTCCGTCCGGTGACAGCCAGTGATAGGAGAGAAAGAAATTCCGGGCCGGATCCCAGGCGACGCTTCCCGTGTTCTCGAGCGTGATGGCCACGGTGAGTGTCTCGCCGCCGGTCGCCTTCGCCGGCATGCCGGCCGCCGACACCACGCGCATGCCGTACGCCGGGGAACCGGGACCGGCGGCCGCCGCCGGCGGGATACCGGTCAACGAGCCGAGCAACATCAGGGCGACCACCAGTTCCCGTGCCATGAGCCGGAAGTATACCCGCTGCGCTACACTTCGGCCCATGAACATGCCGCACGCCTCCGTCCTGGCCTGGGATGTTCAGGATCTCACCCCCACCCTGGTCCTGATCCACGCCTTCCCCTTCGACCGCCGCATGTGGGCGTCGCAGTGCGAGGCTCTGGCCGCCGTCGCGCGCGTGATCACGGTGGATCTGCCGGGGTTCGGCGAGTCGCGGAACATCCGGGCGCCCCACAGCCTCGACGCCTGGGCCGACTTCGTGGAGGGCACGCTGCAGGAGCTCGTCGGAGAAGAGCCCGTGGCGGTCGCCGGCCTCTCCATGGGCGGCTACGTCGCCCTCCGGCTCGCCGAGCGCCATCCCGGCCGCCTCGAGGCCCTCATTCTCGCCGACACACGCGCCGGGGCGGATTCCGGGGAGGGCAGGCGGGCGCGGGAGGAGGCCATCGACACCGTGCGCCGGGAGGGCGTGGCGCCCCTAGTCGATCAGCTGCTGCCGCGGCTGTTGTCGCCACGGGCCGACGCGGCGACGGTGGAGCTCGCCTGCGGCCTCATGAGCGGACAGTCCCCATCCGCCGTGATCGCGGCCCTCGAGGCCATGCGCGACCGTCCCGATTCCACGGCCGTGCTCGCCGACCTTCGCGTGCCGTTGCTGGTGCTGGTCGGGGCGGCCGACGAGCTGACGCCGCCCGCCGAGGCCGAGGCCATGGTCCGCCACGCCCCGGACGCCTGGCTGGTCAAGATTCCCGGCGCCGGCCACCTGGCCAACCTCGAGGCCCCCGAGGCGTTCAACGCCGCGGTGCGCGGCTTCTTGAACGCCCTCTAGCGCGAGTTTACTGGACAAAGGCGGGCAGGTTATTCGCGAGGTAGCCAGAAGTTGTTGCAAGGAGCGGATTTCCAGTTGTGTTCTCTGGTGTGAATGACGTATACACAAATCACAGATTGCGGTATCTCTCGCAGGGTGGTAGAGACAGTGTTGTAAATACAGGTACTGTGACGCAAGTGATGCTCTTGACAACCATGCATCACATGATGTATACACAAATCATGGCAAGCCTGCAGCGTCACGTCGTCAAAGGTCGCACCTACTGGCGAATTGTCGAGTCGCGGCGCGTCAACGGGAAACCTCGAGCCGTGCCGGTGATGTACCTGGGCAGCGCCGATTCATTGCTTCAACGCCTTCTCGAAGCGCCGACAGGGCGGCTCCGCATTCGCTCGTACCAACACGGTGATGTCGCAGCCCTCAAGGCGGCAGCTGACCGGCTGAAGGTCGTTTCCATCATCGACGAGCACGTCTCGAAGCGTCGTCGTGGTCTTTCGGTGGGAACCACCCTCTTGCTTGCGGCACTCAACCGTGCGGTGCGTCCACGCTCCAAGATGGGATGGTCGGCATGGGCGTCCAAGACATCACTCCACAGGCTGTTTCCTGGCCTTGAGCCTGATCGCCTGACCTCGCAGTTCTTCTGGGATCAGATGGACTGCGTCAGTCTGGAAGCTTTGCGAGCTATTGAGGACGATCTGACGAAAGCCGTTGTCCGCAAGCTCGGCGTGAAGCTCGACACCCTGTTTTACGACACCACCAACTTCTTCACCTACATTGCCTCGACCAACCACCGCCCAGCATTGCCACAACGGGGAAAGTCCAAGCAGAAACGCGCCGACCTTCGCCTTTTCGGCTTGGCGTTGCTGGTCTCGCGTGTGTCAGCGGACACGGTACGGTGAGGGTGTAGGGGACATCCAGTTTCCCGCACGAAAGGAGCCTGGGTCCGTCATCCTTTGGGTGACAAAAAACCAGGGGGTGACGGATGGCCAGGCTCCGGCGGGAGGATATCGAAGCGATGGCATGGATGGTAGAGCGAGGGGCGACGATTCGGTCGGCGGCACGGGTTGGGGGGTGCGATGAGAGCACGCTGCGGTATCACCTGAGGCGCCGGGCGGAGGGAGCGGGGGATGGGCGGAGGAGGCAGCCGGAGGCGGTGGGGCCGTACGCGGAGGTAGCGGAGGCGTGGATCGAGAGGCAGCGGGAGGCGACGGCTGCGGGCCGGCGGCCGGAGGCGGTGAGGCGGCTGTACGAGGAGCTGGTGGATGTAGGGTACGAGGGGTCGTACAAGGCTGTGCTGCGGTACGTGCGGCGGCGCATGGAGGCTCCGCGCCTAAGGCCGTTCCGGCGAGTGGAGGTGGCGCCTGGGAGCCTGGTGCAGGTGGACTGGGCTTTGAGGAGGGTATGGATCGATGAGCTGGGCGGCGAGGTAGAGCTTGCTGGATTCATGGCGGTGCTGGGGGCCTCCCGGCGGCGGGCGCTGGTGTGGAGCCGGGACMGGGGGCTTTCGTCCTGGATTCGCTGTCACAATGAGGCGTTCACACGSCTGGGKGGYGTTCCGGCGGCAGTCCGGCCGGACAACGAGCGGACGGCGATGAGCGAGGGTGCGGGCAGCCGAGGCACGGTGCATCCGGTGTACGCGAGYTATGCCGGCGAGCTGGGATTCGCGGTGCTGCCTTCGCGGCCCTACCGGCCGACGGACAAGGGGAAGGTGGARCGGGCGATCAGGGATCTGGACGGSTTGYTGCGGGGGAGGCGGTTCGTGAGCCTGGCCGCGSTTCAGGAGCTCACCGACRAAGCYYTSGAGCGCCTGGAYCGCCGGCGGGTGTGTCCGCAGTCGGGGAGCAGCGTATGGGAGRCSTGGCARSRGGAGCGCYCCATGCTGCGGCCTTTGCCGCGGACGCTGCCCGAGCCSTTCGACGTCGTGGTCARGCGGCGKGTGAGCCGGGACTGCCTGGTGCGGTTCGAGGGCCGGGAGTACTCGGTKCCCTACTGGCTGACGGGCAAGCACGTGGAAGTGCGGGGAGCGGGCCGGGAGGTGGTGRTGCTGTGGCAGGGCCGCGMGGTGAAAYGTCAYCCGAGGCACACGSWGGCGCGGCTGGTGATCGACCAGGCGGACTACGAGGGAGAAAGCCTGGATCCAGCGGTGATGCGGCCGACACCGTTGGGGAAGGACCTGAAGGAGATGGCGCTTGAGCACAGCTGGGAGAGYCCGCTGGCTGTCCCGRKGCGGTCGATGACCGAGTACGAGGCGGCGGTGACGCGGCTGGGAGGCGSWCGATGAGCGCGCCGCGTGTGGACCTGGACCGGACCCGKGAGCTGCTGGCGAGGGTGGGTTTCGAGCACGTGCCGGAGGTGGTGGGCGAGCTGCTTGCGGAGGCCGTMAGGGAGGAGCTGCCGATGCCACGTGTGATCGAGCGCGTGTGCGAGGAGGAGGCTSSKTTCCGTGAGGAGCGGCGGATCCGCACCGCGCTCAAGCTCAGCGGGCTTCAGGGCGGGAAGACCCTGGAGAGCTTCGACTTCGCCTTCCAGCGGGGAGTGGATCGGGGTCAGATCGAGCTSTTGGCCACGTGCGAGTTCGTCCGCAGGCGGGAGAACGTACTGCTGCTGGGGCCTCCGGGMGTGGGCAAGACCCACCTGGCCATGGGGCTYGGSATCCGGGCGATTCAGAACGGCTTCTCGGCCCTGTTCCTGCCGGCCGACCAGCTGATCGAGCAGCTGCGCCGGGACGAGGCAGCGGGAAACCGCCGCCTAAGGCGCCGTAAGGCCATGACCGTGAGCGTGCTCGTCATCGACGAGCTTGGGTTCCAGGCGCTCGACCGGAGAGACGCTCACCTGCTGTTTCGGGTGATCGCACACCGCTACGAGCGGGGCACGACCATCATCACCTCCAACGTCTCGATCCGGGAGTGGCCGAAGATGCTGGCGGGAGACGAAGCCCTGGCCACCGCCATCCTCGACCGGCTGCTCCATCACTGCCACGTCGTGCAGATCGACGGCGGAAGCTACCGGCTCCGGGACCTGGAACGACGCCTCGCAGGAGAGGCTGCAGGAACCCCGTGATCTCAGCAACCCCGACTCAGTCGCGCCGAGCTGCCCCCCCGGGAGGGCAGCTCCCTCCCCACCCCGAAAGGAGGTGAATCCACTATGACCCGCACCCAGGCTACCGGACACCCCCTGGGACCCCTGCGGGAATCTGGGTGTCCCCCAACTGCGGGAATCTGGGTGTCCCTTGACAGCGTGACGGGCAGATACCCCTTTGCAGTCAGGTCTATGAGGGGAACAAGGTCGACTCCAAGCTCTTCCCAGAGTCCCTGAGCCGGATTCGAAAACGTCTTGCCGACTTGTCGGTGGACGTTCAGGACCTGACAATCGTCTATGACAAGGGAAATCTCTCCAAGGCAAATCAGGCGATGGTCGACAAAGGTCCATTTGGTTACGTTGCTTCGCTGGTGCCCTCGCACCATCGAGATCTGATGCAGATCCCACTGGAACAGTATCGTCCGCTACCGGCGGGGGGTCCGCTGGGGGGCGTTCCAACCCTGCGGCTCAAACACACAATCTGGGGAGCCGAACGCACCGTGATCTTATTTATCAGCGAACAGCTCCGCGATGGCCAGATCCGCGGTCTTGAGCAACATCTTAGTAAACGCTTGAAAGCCCTCGCGCAGTGGAAAGAACAGCTGGCAAAGCCGCATTCGGGTGCGTATTCCGGCGAAAAGTGACCAGCATTCCGAGGGAAGGTGGCCGGCGTTCCTGGGGAAGGTGACCGGTATTCCGAGGGAAAGTGACCAGCGTTCCTGGGGAAGGTGACCACTTTGAGGGGAGTTTCGGAATGGTGGTCATTTTCGTCGGGCGGGTGGTCACTTTGGCAGGAATGGTGGTCACGTTGGAGAGGAGCGGCGGCATGGGGCTCATTACCTTGGCGTCTCGAAGGAGGTTCGAGATGCCACAGAGGAGGATGAGCATGAGACGGATCAAGGAGGTGCTTCGGCTGGTCTGGATCGGTGGCTTGAGCCAGCGGGAGATCGCGCGGAGCGTACGGATGAGCAAGACGAGCGTTGCGAACGTGGTTCACCGGGCGGAGGCTGCAGGGTTGGACTGGCAGCGCGCGTCGGGGATGACGGACGATGAGCTGGAGGCGTTGCTGTATCCGGAGCCGCGAGGTATGCCGGGAGGCCGGCGGGCGGTACCGGACTGGGAGGCGGTGCACCGGGAGCTTGCGCAGCATCGTCATCTGACGTTGCAGCTGCTATGGGAGGAGTACCGGGAGGGGGCCACCGGGCCGACGTACAGCTACAGCCGGTACTGCGAGCTGTACCACAGATGGAAGAGGCGGTTGAACGTGACGATGCGGCAGAGCTGGAAGGCCGGGGAGCGGATGTTCGTGGACTATGCCGGGGACACGGTGGCGATTGTGGATCGCAAGACCGGGGAGGTTCGGGAGGCCCAGCTGTTCGTGGCGGTTTTGGGAGCGAGCAGCTACACCTATGCCGAGGTGACCTGGACACAGGATCTTGGAGATTGGACGGGGTCGCACGTTCGGACGTTCGAGGCCTTCGGCGGGGTGCCGGAGATCGTGGTGCCGGACAATCTGAAGTCGGGGGTGAAGAGCCCGCACCGGTACGATCCGGAGGTCAACAGGACGTATCACGAGCTTGGGGAGCATTACGGGGTCGCGGTGATCCCGGCACGGGTCTATAAGCCGCGGGACAAGGCGAAGGCGGAGAATGGGGTGCTGGTGGTGGAGCGGTGGATCCTGGCACGGTTGCGTCACCGGCGGTTTTTCAGCTTGGAGGAGGCGAACGAAGCGATCTGGGAGCTTGTGGATCGGCTCAATGCGAAACCGTTTCAGAAGCTTTCGGGGAGCCGCCAGAGCTGGTTCGAGGAGGTGGAGCGGCCGGCGCTGAAGCCGCTGCCTTCGCGGCGGTGGGAGCTGGCGAGATGGACGAGCGCCAAGGTTGGCCCGGACTATCACGTGGATGTGGACGGCGCGTATTACAGCGTGCCGTACCGGCTGGTCGGCGAACGGGTCGACGTGCGGGCCACGGCGAGCACGGTGGAGGTCTTCCTCAGGGGTAAGAGGGTCGCCAGCCATGGGAGGGTCTCGCCGAAAGGAGGCCCCTCCACAGTTGCGGCGCACATGCCGAAGTCCCACCAGGAGCACGCCAAGTGGACGCCGGAGAGGATCGAGCGTTGGGCGGCGAAATCTGGCCCGAACGTGGCCAAGTTGTCCGAGCGCATCATGGCGTCCCGGGAGCACCCCCAACAGGGATTCAGAGCCTGTCTGGGCATCATCCGGCTGGCGGACCGCCACGGCACCGCTCGTCTGGACAGGGCCTGTGCCCGGGCGCTCGCTTTGGGTGGGTCCTCCTACCGGAGCGTCGCCTCCATCCTCGACCGTGGCCTGGAAGATAAACCCATACCCCAGGAGGAGCCTACCCAGCCTGTGGTGGACCACGAAAACGTCCGGGGCGGCGAATTCTTCGCAGAGGAGGCGCCGTCATGCTCCTGATCCCAACGGTGGAAAAGCTTCACGACCTCAGGCTCCGGGGGATGGCGCGGGCGCTCGAAGAGCAGCTCCAGATGGAAGGGATCGACCAGATGACCTTCGAGGACCGCCTGGGCCTGCTGGTAGACCGGGAGCTCGCCGAGCGCGACAGCCGAAGGCTCGAACGGAGGCTGCGCAACGCCAGGCTCCGCATCCATGCCAGCGTCGAGGATGTGGACCTCCGCGTCAGCCGGGGTCTCGACCGCTCGCTCTGGCTTGCCCTGACCTCCCTGACCTTCATCCAACGCCACCTCAACGTCCTCATCACCGGACCTACCGGAGTGGGCAAGACCTACCTGGCCTGCGCCCTCGCCCAGAAGGCGTGCCGCGAGGGCTTCACTGCGGTCTACCACAGACTCCCGCGGCTTCTCGAAGACCTCGCCATCGCCCATGGCGACGGCGCCTACTCCAAGCTCCTGCGCCAGCTTGCCCGGATCGACCTCCTCATCCTCGACGACTGGGGCCTCGCCCCCCTCACCCAGACCGGCCGGCGCGACCTGCTCGAGCTCGTCGAAGAACGCTACGACACGCACTCCACCATCGTCACCAGCCAATTCCCCATCAGCGCCTGGCACGACCTCATCGGAGATCCCACCCTCGCCGACGCCATCCTGGATCGCCTCGTCCACAACGCCTACCCCATCGAGCTGAAAGGAGACTCCATGCGGAAACGCACCCGCCCGCCCGAAGAGGCCGGCGCATGAGCGCCGGCACCCAGACACCACGGCCCAACGGCGGAGCCGGTGTGGAAGCTGCCGGGGCTGCCGGTGGATGTGGACGGCTGTGCAAAACGCTCCGCGGAGCCTGCGGCACCGCTCCGCGTTTCACACAGCCGCCCACAACCACCTGGAAAACTCTCCACCCCTGCCCCCGCCCGTTTTCCTCAGCCCCTTGGAAAACCGCCCCGGCGGGCACAGCCCGCCGGACCGCTTTCCCACAGCTCCCACACCGGCGGCGACGACGATTCTCTTACAATGGGAAGAAGAAAGGAGAACCCCGTGGATACCCCACGGTGCATCAACCAAAGTGACCACCCATGATCAACCACGAGCCCCATCGTCGCTCCGCTCCGAAGCGGTCACTTTCCCCGGAACGGTGGTCACCTTCATTCGGAACAGGTGGTCACTTTCATCGGAATATGCAGGTCGCCGGCCTTCGCCGTCTCCGTGCCGCTCGCCTGCTGCACGGCTGCACCCGCCGGCTGCGCCTGCGAGGCGCCCGCCTTCTCGGGCGATGCGGTCTCGCCGCTGCCGCGGCTGCAACCGGCGCCGACCCCGGCGATCATTCCCGCGATGGCCGTGTGGATGAGAACCTTCCTGACTTTCTTGCCGTTCACGTGCAATTTCCTTCCGCGCGCCACGGCGCAATAAGGCAGACTGAGATGCAGTCCCGTAATTTGTGCTCTCTTGTGCCGGCCACGAGCTCTTGGTAACAGGAGGCATCCGGAGTGGCCGGCTGCCGGGCCGGCGAGGGCTCACAGCCCGAGGCTGCGCCGCAAGCTCTTCAACCAGCGCTGCGAGTAGACGTAGCTGACCATCAACCCGCAGGAATCTTCCACCCCGCGCCGGCTCCGGTTGGCGGCGAAGTGAACGTTCCTGCGGGTGACACTGGCCCCCCTTTCCGCACATCGCGGGCGCGATTTCTGCGAATTTATCGGCTTTGGAATGAGTTAGATAGGGTCATTGTCTTCGGAGGGGTTTAGGACTTCGGAGGCGGTTTCTTGCTCCCAGTCGGCCAGGAGCTTCTCGATCGTGCGGTGGTTGGCGATGGCTTTCTGGATCAGCCGGGCTTGGTCTCGTGAGAGGGTCTTGTGGAGGAGCTTGCCATCCTTCCACCGCGCCCACTCGTAGTAGGGACCATGCCGCTTTGCCGGATCGGTCGCGCACTGGCAGTTCTTCTTGCCACAGGTCTTGGTTCGGACATGGAGCGTTCCTGAGGCAACGAAGTCCATCCGGCTGATCTGTTGGCGCAGACGCTTGGTCCGGGATCGGATCCTGTTGGCGCTGGGCTTGATTTCATCGGTCATGGTTGACAATCTCCATATCTTGCGTTAGTATAATCGCAAGATGGAGCCGTGTCAACCYCTCCTCCCCGCCGATCTGGACATCGACCGGAAACGGCTCGGCCCGCTCCCGCTCATCAACTGCTTCATCCGCCGCCTGGATCTCGACGCCCGCCTCGATCGCTTCGTACCGACCAGGGACCGCCGGGTCCGCGTGCCCTACGGCAAGGCGCTCGGTGCTCTCCTTCGCTCCATTCTGGTGGAACGTGAGCCGATCTACCGCCAACACGAGATGGTCAGCAGCTTCGCTCCAGAGTGCTTCGGCCTGACGCCGGAGGAGGTGACCGCCCTCTCTGACGATGCCATTGGGCGTGCCCTCGACCGGCTGTTCGATGCCGATCGCGCAGCGCTTCTTACCAACGTCATCGTGGCCGCCGTCCGGGAGCTCGATGTGGCTCTCGACGAGCTTCACAACGACTCCACCTCGGTCAGCTTCTGTGGACAGTACAGCAACGCCAAGGGCAGGAAGCTTCGCGGCAAGCGAGCTCCCGCCGTCACCTACGGCCACTCCAAGGACCACCGCCCGGATCTCAAACAGCTCCTCGTGATCTTGACCACGACCCGCGATGGCGGGGTCCCCATCCAATTCCGTTGCACCGATGGCAACACCAACGACGCGCCGACCCACCAGGAAACGTGGGACTTCCTCTGCAAGGCAACGGGGAGGAATGACTTCCTCTACGTCGCCGACTCAAAGCTGTGCAACCGGGAGGCGCTGGATCACATCCATTACAAGGGGGGCAGACTGGTCACCGTCCTGCCGAAATCACGCCTGGAGGACCGGGAGTTTCGCGAGTGGATCCAGACATGCTCCCCCGAATGGACCCTGGTCCGGGACCTCCCCAATCCACGGCGCAAAGGTGGGCCCCGGGACCGCTGGTGGACCTACCGGTCCAAGATGCCCTCCAAGGAGGGATGGCCCGTCATCTGGCTCAAGAGCTCTCTCCTGGCCCTCCACCAGGAGCAACGGCGTCGTGAGCGCCTCGCCCGCGCAGAGCAGGACCTCGAAGACCTCCGATCCAAGCTCCTCGGTCCGAGACCGAGGCTGCGCACCCGGGCCGCTATCGCCGAGCGCGTCACCGAGATCCTCAAGACCCGCAAGGTCTCCCGTTACCTCAATGTCAGGATCTTCCAGCTCGAAGAGCACACCTTCCGCCAGACGAAACGCGGCCGCCCGGGACCAAACACCACCTACGTCCGAAAGACCCGCAAACGCTGGACCATCGAATGGAGCGTCGACGATGACGCCGTCGAGTACGACAGAAAGAGCGACGGCATGTACCCCCTTCTCACCAACGATCGCAGCCTGACGGACGCCCAGGTCTTCGAGGCCCACAAGCGCCAGCCCACCATCGAGAAACGCTTCCGCCAGACCAAGACCGTCCTCGAGATCGCTCCTGCCTTCCTCAAGAACGAAGGCCGCATCGAGGCCTTCTTCTTCCTTTACTTCCTCGCCCTCCTCATCCAGTCGCTCATCGAACGCCAGCTCCGCCGAGCCATGGAAACCAACGGCGTCGCCGAGCTGCCGCTCTACCCCGAAGAACGAACCACCAAACGCCCCACCGCCGAACAGGTCTTCCGCCTCTTCTCCTCCGCCCAGCGCGAAACCATCCTCCACCATGGCCTCCCCCTCCGCACTTTCCACCCCGAGCTGACGAACCTCCAACGGCACATCCTCGACCTCCTCGAAATCCCCTACAGCTCCTTCACCTGCGAACGAACCCACCACCCATAATCCCCGGGAAATCACACCCGCGATGTGCGGAAAGGGGGACGCTGCGCCCCCCCGGTGATCGTGCTGTGGCCTCGAACCGCGCCATGTGATAGATTTCACGCGGTGGCCGCAGGGCTGCCGATTCCTCGACCAGGGAGGTGCCATGGCACGGATCGAGCCGTTTCGCGCCTGGCGTCCCGCTCCGCGCTACGCCGAGCAGGTGGCGAGCCCACCCTACGACGTGCTGTCGAGCGAGGAGGCCAGGGCGATCGCCGCTGCGAACCCGAAAAGTTTCCTGCACGTCGTCAAGCCGGAGGTCGACCTGCCGTCCGGCGTCGACCAGTACGCCCACGAGGTCTATGCCAAGGGGGCGGAGAACCTGCGCCGGATGATCGCCGAGGGGGTGCTCATTCGCGAGTCCCGACCGGCCTTCTACCTGTACCGGCAACGGATGGGCGATCACGTCCAGACCGGCGTCGTGGCGGGCGCCAGCGTGGACGAGTACGAGGACGGCCGGATCAAGAAGCACGAGAACACCAGGAAGGTCAAGGAGGACGATCGCACCCGGCACATCGAGGCCACGGGGGCCAATACCGGTCCGGTGTTCCTGGCCTACCGGGCGATGGACCCGATCGATCGCCTCGTCGACCGGCTGACCACCGGCGGGCCGGTGTACGACTTCGAGGCCGAGGACGGCATCCGCCACACCCTCTGGGTTGTGGACGCCCCGGACGACGTGGCGGCTCTCGCCGGAGCGTTCGGGCAGGTGCCGGCGATGTACGTGGCGGACGGGCACCATCGCTCGGCGTCGGCGGCGCGGGTGCGCGAGGCCCGGCGGCGGGCGAACCCGGACCACACCGGGAACGAGCCCTACAACTTCTTCCTCGCCGTGCTCTTTCCCCACGACCAGCTCAAGATCATGGACTACAACCGCGTGGTGCGGGACCTGAACGGGCTGGATCCGGACGCCTTCCTGGCGCGGGTGGGGGAGAAGTTCGAGGTCACCGAGACGGCCGAGCCGCGCCCGTCCGCGCCCAAGGAGATGGGGATGTTCCTCGGCGGCCGCTGGTACCGCCTCCGTGCCAGGCCCGGAACCTATCCCGAGGGGGATCCGGTCAAGTGCCTGGACGTCGCCATCCTCCAGGACAACCTGCTCGCACCGATCCTCGGCATCGGCGATCCGCGCACCGATGAAAGGATCGATTTCGTGGGCGGGATCCGCGGCCTCGGCGAGCTGGAGCGGCGGGTGGGCTCGGGGGAGTGGGCGGTGGCCTTCGCCCTCTACCCGACCTCCATCGATCAGCTCTTCGCGGTGGCCGACGCCGGGAAGGTGATGCCGCCCAAGTCGACGTGGTTCGAACCGAAGCTCAGGTCCGGTCTCATCGTCCGCCCGCTGGACGACTGACCGGGGACAAGGGGGACACGATGAGAATCCTGATATCCGATGCGTTCGACGCCTCGTTGCCGGCAAAGCTGGCCCGGTTCGGCGAGGTGACCGACGACAAGGCCCGTCTGCCCGAGGTGGACGTGGTCCTGGTCCGCTCCAAGACCAAGTGCACGAAGGAGTACATCGACTCGGCGAAGAACCTGAAGGTGATCATCCGGGGCGGCGTCGGCCTCGACAACATCGATCTCGAGTACGCCCGCGCGAAGGGGATCAAGGTCTACAACACGGCCTCGGCGTCGTCCATCGCCGTCGCCGAGCTGACCATGGCGCTGATGCTGGCCGTGCCCACCCGCCTCATCGAGGCGCACAACTCCATGCGCGAGGGGCGGTGGGCGAAGAAGGAGCTCAAGCGGACCGAGCTTCACGGCAAGACCCTGGGGCTGATCGGCGCCGGCCACATCGGCACCGAGGTGGCCCGGCGCGCCGCCGCCTTCGGCATGGAGGTCTTAGCCTACGACCCGCTGGTGAGCAGCCACGAGATCGCCCGGCTCGTCTCCTTCGACGAGCTGCTGGGCGCCGCCGACTACATCAGCCTCCACGTGCCGCTCATCGACGCCACCCGGGGCCTGCTGAACCGGGAGACCATCGCCAAGATGAAGGACGGCGTGGTGGTGGTCAACACCGCGCGGGCGGGCTGCGTGGTGGAGGAGGACATAGCCCGGGCGCTCCGCTCCGGCAAAGTGCGCGCATACGCCACCGACGTGTGGCCGTCGGATCCGCCGGACCCGTCGGACCCGATCCTCGCCGCGCCCAACGTCATCATGACGCCGCACATCGGCGCCGGGAGCCGCGAGAACATGCTCCGCATCGGCGATGTCGTGGTGCAGATCCTCGACGAATTGCAGAACGAGATCGGGTGAGAAGGAGGTGCTCATGAGCAGGGTCTGGAACTTCTACGCGGGGCCGGCCACGCTGCCCCTGACGGCGATCGAGACGGCCAGGGAGGAGCTGGTGGACTGGCGGGACACGGGCATGTCCGTGATGGAGATCTCCCACCGGTCCAAGGAGTACGACGAGCTGCACCACGAGGCCATGGCGCTGGTGTCCGAGCTTCTCGGTCTGGACGAGGATCACCACGTGCTCTTCCTGCAGGGCGGCGCCTCCCTGCAGTTCGCCATGCTGCCCATGAACTTCATTCCCGAGGGCGGGTCCGCGGACTACGTCATCACCGGCGCGTGGTCGAAAAAGGCGATCAAGGAGGCCAAAATCGTCGCCTCGGCGCGGGAGGCGGGCTCCAGCGAGCCCGAGGGGTTCATCCGGATCCCCGCCGCCGACACGTTGCGGCTGGATCCCAACGCGGCCTACGTCCACATCACCAGCAACAACACCATCCGCGGCACCCAGTGGCAGGAATTTCCCGACACCGGTGACGTGCCGCTGGTGGCCGACATGTCCTCGGACTTCCTCTGGCGGCCCTTCGACGCCAACCGCTTCTCGCTGATCTACGCCGGCGCCCAGAAGAACGTCGGACCCGCCGGCGTGACCGTGGTCATCGTCCGCAAGTCGTGGCTCGAGAAGGCCAACGAGGACGTGCCCACGCTCCTCAAGTACGCCACCCACGTCGCCAAGGACTCTCTGTTCAACACCCCGCCGTGCTTCGCCATCTACATGGTGCGCAACGTGCTCCGCTGGATCAAGGATCACGGGGGCCTGGCGGCCATGGAGCAGCGCAACCGTGCGAAGGCTGAGCGGCTTTACGGCGTGATCGACGCCAATCCGCACTTCTACCGCTGCCCGGTGGAGGAGGGGAGCCGCTCGGTGATGAACGTCGTCTTCAGGCTGCCCTCGGAGGACATCGAGGCCCGCTTCGTCGCCGAAGTCGCCGAGCGCGGCATGGTCGGCCTGAAGGGCCACCGCTCGGTGGGCGGATGCCGGGCGTCCATCTACAACGCCATGGAGCCGGAGGGCGTGGAGGCGCTGGCCTCGTTCATGGAGGAGTTCGCCCGCATCCACTCGTGATCCAAAGCTTTCGCAAGACAACGGCGGCGGACCCGAGGGTCCGCCGCCTTTTCGCTGCATCCGGTCGGATCAGTACTTCTGCGCCGGGATGTACGCCGCGTCCTTGCTCTTGGTGTCGATCAGGGTGCCGTAGGCCGTGAAGCTCCCGGTCCCCGAGTCGAGGAAGAAGTCCACGCGGGTGTTGTTCTCGGGCGTCACGCCCAGCGCCTTGAAGACGTCGGTGACGAGGAAGACCTGATACGGCCCGAGATCCTCGGTGCCGGTACCCAGGGTCTGGCCGCTCGAGTCCTTCAGCACGTAGCGAACGGTGGCCGTGCCGCCGCCCACCTCGCAGATCCCGATGTTGGACTGGAAGCCGGCCCCGCCGTCCATGTGGAGCACGGTGGCGCTGTCGGCGGGACCGAAGCCGCTCCCCGCCGCCACGGCGGGTACGAACTGGCCGTAGGTGCCGGCCCCGTTGGTGGTCCACGTGCGGGACGTCACCAGCAGCGGCATCGTGGGATCGGCTGGGATCACCCGCAGCGACCCCTCGGTGTCGCTGAGACCGAGGGTCGTCCGGACCACGTCGTCCAGCACCAGCATCTGCCCCGCAGCCACCGGTAGGGTCACCGACTTGGCCGAGCCGCTCTTGCCCACCGCGGGCCGGAACTCCAGGGTCACCTGGCCGGCGCTCGCGCCGGCGTTGAGGATCCTGACGTCGCTCACCCAGAAGCCGTTCTGGCCGGGGAACGAGGCGACGATGGGGATCACCTGGTAGGGGGCGGTCACCGGGCGCGCGCCGGGCACGAAGATGGACTCGCCGGTGACGTTGTCCACCGGCGTCGCGTAACTCGTGACGCGTCCGGTGCCCCCGGTGACCTCGACGGTGGCGTAGGCGTTGTCCGCCGCGCCAGCTTTGAGCTCGTCGAAGAGGTTGAACTGGAGGTTGGAGAACGGCTTGACCGTCTCGACCTTGGGCGTGCCGATCACGGCGCCGTTCGCATCGTGGAGGGTCACCGTCACCTGCGCCGCCTGGCCCGAGGCCTCGGAGATGCCGAGGTTCGTTCGGTAGGCGGCGTTGCTGACGAGCTGGAGCATCGTGAGCGGTCCGTCTCCGGGCCCGACGGCGTCGATGCCGCGGATGGACCCCACGTACTGGCCGAAGGTCCCGTCGCTCGAGCCGGTGTTGTAGGTGCGGGACGTGAACAGGAGCTGGGTGCCGTCCGCCTGCACGACGAGGTTGCCCTTGTCGCTGTCGACGCCGAAGCGGTTCTTCACCAGGTCGGGCAGGCTGGCCACGGAGCTGGCCGGGACGTTCACCGTGGTGTGGAAGAACGTCGTGGTGCCGTCCGCCTTCTCCGGGACGAGATAGAGGTCGAAGTTCGCGGCCTTGGTGGCGGAGGGGTTGAACACGCGCATGTCCGTGACCCAGAAGGTCGGAGGGTTGCCGCCCCCGGGCAGGTGGGCGCCGATCGGGATCATGTACGAGGCGAACTGTGGCGGATTCCCGGTCTGGCCGCCCGTACCGATGGCCAGCCCCCAGTCGACGAGGCGGGGATCGGGACCGCTCACCGACGCCGGGTCGTCGTCCAGGACCTCGAGGGTCCAGGTGCCGGCGGCGGGCTCGCCGATGAAGGCGTCCAGGCTCTCGGCGGGCTGGATCTCGTCCGGGTAGCTGCCGGAGATGCCGTTCATGTTCCCGGAGCCGGGCTGGCCGTTGATGATCTGGGAGCCGGGCCCGTGATCGTGGAGCTTCACCCGGGTGCCCTGGGGCGAGATCAGGGTGACCACCAGCTGGGTGGGGGTGGCGTGGACGATGTGGACGTTCACCCGCACCGAGGAGACGGTGCCGTCCTCGTCGATGGTGACGGTGGAGATGGCCTTGTCGCCGGTGCCGTTGGGGATCGTCACGTTGGTCTGCTGGCCGACGCCGACGCCCGGCGTTGACGCCGCCCCCGTCAGGTCGATGAGGGGCTTGGTGATCCCGTTGGCCGAATCGGTGATCGGCTCACCCGTGAGCTCGAAGAGGGAGCGGAACTTGGGCGGATCCATGCCGGGCAGCGCCTGGGCGAGCACGGCCACGGCGCCCGAGGCGTAGGGCGTGGCCACCGAGGTGCCGTCGAAATCCTCGGTGGTTCCCCCGGCCTTGGCCGCCGTTGTGACGTCCGCGGGGGCCATGAGATCCAGGAACTGGTTGGAGTTCGAGTAACACGGCACGCTCTTGGCCCGGGGGTTGACGTCGGTGCACAGGATGCCGCCGGGACCGTTGCCCCGCCACTGGAATTGCGCGATGTAGTCGCGGTTGTAGATCGACCCGATACTGATGGCGTTGGACACGCAGGCCGGGGCGTCGAGCTGGTCCTTCTTGTTCTCGTTGCCGGCGGCGACCAGGACCGCGATGCCGGCCGCGGTGGCGTCGTCGATGGCCTTGGTGTAGAGGAGCTGGGTGCTGTCGCAAGGCCCGTACTTGGCCTCCCCGCCGATGGAGAGGTTGATGGCCACGATGTTGTAGGTGTCGCGTTTCTGGATGATGTCGTCGATGGCCTTGACGACGTCGCTGGTCGAGAACTTCCCGCAGTCCGTTCCGTCCGGGGACGCCTTGTACACCAGGAGCTTGGCGTCCGGTGCAACCCCGCCGGCGAAGTCCTGCCCGGTGTCCCAGTGGTAGGGCGTGCCGGCGATCACCGAGGCGACGCCGGTGCCGTGGGACCCGCAGTCCATGGGGTCGGTGTCACCGTCGGCCGTGTCCTCGCCAAAGACAATCTTGTCGTTGGGAATCGGTCCGCCGCCGAGGGTCGGATGGTTGTAGTCGGCGCCGGTGTCGATGAGGGCGACGGCGGTGCCGGCCCCGGTGAAGCCCATCTGGTGCATGACGTCGCCGTGCATGAGAGGGATGCCCGTTGCTGTGGACGCGTACCAGATCTCGTCCTCGGTGACCGAGACCACGTTGGGGTCTTCCGCCAGGCGGGCCAGTCCCGTGCGATCCACCCTGGCGGCGATGTACGGCCAGAGGTCGTACGTGTGCCTGACCTCGAGACTGGCCGGGGGAATCCTGGCCGCGAGCTCGGCCTCGGCCCGGGTCACCGCCCGATGGACGGCCTCGAGGCGGGCGCGGGGCAGGGGTCGTCCGCGACGGGCGAGGGGCATGCCGGCCTCGGGGTCCGCCTTGAGCTGTACGATCACGCGGAACGATTGCCGCCCCGACTCGTATGCCCGCACCAGCGCGGGTGCCAGGCGGCCTTTTTCCGCCGCCGTCAGCTCCGTCTGGGCCGCGTACAGGGCCGAGGTGCCGCCGAGGGTGGCGGCGAGAACAAAAATCGTGAAACGGCGAACAAGATGCATCGATCGACCTCCTGCGATTCCGGTCGCGGTAGTATAACCCCTCCCTCCAAACCAGCGATGTGCGCGCGGTTACCGCTCACCCCGGTTCCTGCACGGGTTTTTCTCCGCAGCGTGCGTCCGGGTTACCATGCGGCCGTGAGACGGCTGATCATCGCGGACGCCCACCTGGGGCAGGAGCGGGGGGACGTCGAAGCCATGCAGGGTCTCCTGGAGGGCGCCGCGGCCGCCGGCGTCGGCGAGGTCGTCTACCTGGGCGACGCCTTCCAGTACCTCCTGGGCATGGCCAAGTTCTGGACCCGGACGACGCGCCGGATCCTGGAGATCTGGGACGGCCTCCGGGCCGCCGGCGTGCGCATCGTGCTCGTGGAAGGCAACCGGGATTTCTTTCTCGACGAGCCGGAGCTCGCCGCCCACCACGACGGCAGCGCCGTCCGGCTCGATCTCGAGGCGGGAGGGCGGCGATTCCGCCTCGTCCACGGCGATCGCGTCAACCAGCGGGATCTTCAGTACCGCTTCTGGCGCGCGATCGCCAAGTCGTGGCCGGCCCGGGCCTGGGCGCGGACGCTGCCGCGGGCCGTCGCCGTTCGCATCGTCCGCGGCATGGAGGCGCGCCTGGCCACGACCAACCGCCGGTTCAGGTACAAGAAGCCCGTTTCCGCCCTGATGGCCGAGGCGGTCGCGGCCTGGAGCGAGGGCGTGGACGTGCTGCTGTGGGGGCACTTTCACTCCCCGTGGCGGTGCGATCGCGGCGGCCGGACCGCCCTGGTGGTCCCGGCGTGGCTCGAGTACCGCTTGAGCGTGCTCGTCGAGCCGGACGGTGCGTGGCGGCTGGTGGAGAATTCCTTGACACCCCCGGCGGAGCTGCCGAAAATGGAGCGGTGTCCCGCAGTGAAGGATTCCTGAGCCGAAAAAGGTCCGGCCGGTGACGGGGCGGCTGCCCGGGCCGCGGCGGAACCTCCGCGCCGAGGTCCGGGTTCCTCCGTCCAAGAGCTTCACCAACCGCGCCCTGGTGATGGCCGCGGCGGCCGGGGGCGGGGCGGTGGAGAACCCCCTCGACTGCGAGGACACCCGGCTGCTGGCGGAGGCACTGGGCCGCTGCGGCTGGCGGCTGTCCTGGGACCGGGCCGTCGAGGTCGGCGCCCGGGTGCCGCCGGCCGGCGCGGTGAGGGTGAGCCTCGGGAACTCCGGCACCGGGTCCCGCCTGCTCATGGCGTTGCTGGCGGCGGTGCCGGGACGTCACGTCGTCGACGGCGGCCCGCGCCTCCGGGAGCGGCCCATGGGTCCCCTGGTGGCGGCGCTGCGCGAGCTGGGCGCCGGCATCGAGGCGGCGGCCGGGGACCGGCTTCCGGTGACGATCCACGGCGTCCGGATTGGCGGCGGCGAGCTCACCATGAACCCCGGCGCCTCCTCGCAGTTCGTCTCCGCCCTGTTGCTGATGGCGCCGTTGACCGAGCGCGGCCTGACGCTCAGGCTGACCGGCCGGGTGCCGTCCCGCCCCTACCTGGACCTCACGCGCCGGGTGCTGGAGGCGTTCGGGGCCGATGTCACGGCGCGCGAGGACGGCCGCGTGTGGCGGGTTTCGCCGGGCCGCATCGGCCCGCGGACGTTCCGGGTCGAGGGGGACTGGTCGGCGGCGGCGTTCTTCGCGGCGGCGGCGTGCGTCGCGGGCGGCGAAGTGCACATCGGTCCCCTGGAGCCGGACAGCGCCCAGGGGGACCGCCGGATGGTGGACATCCTGGCCCGGGCCGGCGCCGGGGTCCGGTTCGACGGGCGGCGGGTGATCGTCCGCGGCCCGCTGGCCCGGCCCATCGACGCCGATCTCGGCGACACGCCGGACCTCTTCCCGGCGCTGGCCGCGGCGGCCGCCGCCGCGCCCCCCGGATCGCGGCTCGCCGGGCTCGAGAACCTGCGCTACAAGGAGAGCGACCGCCTGGGCGTGATGGTGGACAATCTCGAGCGCCTGGGGGCCGTGATCCGCACCCGGCCCGGCGAGGTGGTCTTCGAGCGCGGCACCGAGCTCCACGAGGGCACGGTGGCGGTGACCGCCGCCGGCGACCACCGGATCGCCATGGCCATGGCCGTCGCCGCCCTGGGCGCCGGTCCGCTCGAGCTGGACGACACCGGGTGCGTGGACAAGTCCTTTCCCGGCTTCTGGCGGGAGTGGAGCCGGGTGACGGGATGAGGCTCCAGCCGCTCCTCGTGGACCACCCTGCGGTGCCCGTGGCACGGCCCGCTCCCCACGGCCTCGAGCTCGACCTCCCGCCGCCGGCCCCGGTGACGGCTCTCGGGCGGGTGGCGCGCCTGGCGGCCGCGGTGCAGCTCCTCGCCGCGGCGCAGCTCCTGTCGACGCTCGATCTCTGGCCCACGCGCCGGGCGCTGCTGGACGCCCGCGTGGTCAGGAGGAACGGCGGGGTGAGCGCGGTGCTGGGAGGGCTGCCGGTATCGCTGAGCCTGGTGCAGGACCGGCTGGGGGGCGGCGAGGAGGCGATGCGCCGCACCCGGGACGCCGCCATGGAGGCGATCCGCCGCCGCCTGGGTCTTCCGGCCGATCTCTTCGCCGTGCCCGGGGGCAGGGACTGGCTCACCTTCGATCCGCTGCTCCAGTCCCTGCTGCAGCGGCTGGACAGGCCCCTGCCCGCCGCCACCGCCCGGTCGCTGTGGGCGGTGCGTCTCGAGCTTCCGGAGCTGCCCGCGGCCGGGGAGGTGGGCTACTTTTCGGTGGCCGACGCCGTGATCGCGCGAAGGCTCGCCGCGGCGGCCGTGCGGCGCTGGCGGGGGATGGGCCTCGAAGGACGCTGGCGGGAGACGGGGGATGGCCCGGGCGGGCGTCTATTGGACGGCGCGGCGGAGGACTTCCTGGTCGTGGCGGGGAGCCCGTCGGCGGCCGATCTCCTGGCGGTGGAGCGGGCGGTGGAGGACGGTTCGATGGGCCGGGCGGTGGTCCTGGGCCGTTTTCCCCTCGGCTGGTCGCCGCCGGCGCCGGTGCTGGTGGACGGCGACCACCTGGAGCGCCACCTGGTCGTGGCCGGCGTGCCGGCGGAGCGCGCCCGGGCGGAGGTCGTCAGGCGTCGGCGGCGTTTCGACCCGCTGGTGGAGGCCGATCGCGAGGCCCTGACCGCCGCCGCAGCCGTGCTCTTCGAGCGGCCGGCGGGCGCCGGGGGGCCCGCCGCGGCGCAGGACGACCCGGTGACGAGGGTGCTCAGGCTGTGGCCGTCCGGCGTGTCCGGGGAGCTGGGTGCGGAGCTCACGGGGCTGGCGGCGAGGGATTTCGTTCGCCGGGTCCAGGCGGCGGGGGGCGTGCGGGCGGACGGCCGATGGCGGCTGGCGGCGCCCTCGCCGATGGTCCGGGATCCGCTTCACGCCGTGCTCGCCCGCCGGCTCGGAGACGGCGAGCCGCGCCGGCTCCTCCACGAGGTCCTCGGCGGCGCGGACGCATCACGGCTCGCGGCCTGGGCGCGGGAGCGTCTGGACGGGCTCGACGGCGGCGCCGTGCGGTCGTTGCTGGCCCCCGTGGAGCCATCGGCCCTGCCGCCCGAGGTGCTGAGCGTGTGGGCGGAGGCCTGTCTCGCCGACCTCGACCTGGCCTGCGCGAGGCGGGTTCTGGAAGAGCTGGACGGGGAGCTGAGGACGCCGCTCGAAGGGTGGTTGGAGGCCGTGGATCGGCCGTGGGGGCGCCGCGTCGAGCCGCCCGACGAGAGGATGGCCGCCACCGCGCCGCGGGCCGCCGCCGAGATCACGTTGCGGCTGCTCGAGGCGGGCCGCCGGCGCTCGGCGAAGGAGAGGAGGGAGCTCGTCCGCCTGCTGGAGGACTGCGCGGGAAGGCTGCGGGGGGCCCTGCGCTCGTCCCTGATGCTCGAGGCGGCGCTGGCCGCCGATCCCGGGCTCGCCGGGGACCGCTCCTGGCGGCGGGCCGCGGCCGGTGAGGATCCGCGGCTGCGGCGGGTGCTCTTCCGGCGCGCGGCCGTGATCCTGATGGAGGGTGGCCGGCCGGAGCTCGCCGCGCGCGCCCTCGAGCTCCTCGCCCGGCACGAGTCGCGGCCCGGCTGGGCCGGTCTCCTGCAGCTCGATCTCGGCTGGCTGGCCCTGGCGCGGGGGGAGGCGCGGGCGGCGGACGCGGCCAATTTCAGGGCGTACCGGCTGTTGGAGGCAGCCGGCTTCCGCCATCGCACCCGCCTCGTGCTCTTCAACCTGGCCGTCTCGGACGTCGACTCCCTCGCCGTCCACCGGGCCCGGCGGCGGTTCGAGCGGGCGGGCGAGGCCGGGGACCCGGTCCTGGCCGCCGAACTGGTGCGCCTGGAGCTCGCCCGCGGGGACGAGGCGGCGTTCAAAGAAGGCCTGCACCGTCTCCCGGCGGATGGGGAAGCCGAGGCGGCGGGCATCGCCGAGGCGGTCTCGTTCCTCCGCGGCGCCGGGGCCCTGCTGACCGGCGACCGGCGCGGGGCGGCGACCATGCTGGCGGCGGGCGGGCAGGAGGGTGAGACCTGGCTGGCCCTGATGGCGAGCCTCGAGGGACGTGCTCCCGGGGATGTCCCCTCCGACGACGGGTGGGGGGTGATGCGCTGCGCGCGGATGATTCACGCGGCGGGGGCGGGCCTCGACCCGCTGCGGGCGGCGCGCTGTGGGGCTTCGGCGCCGGAGCTGCGCTGCGCGTTCGCCGCGGCCCTGGCCGAGCGCCTGCTGGGGCCGCAGCCCTGGATCGATCCACGGTGGCGCCGGGAGGCGGTTCGCGTGCTGGCGTCGGCCGGGCTCGAGGGTTGGTCGGCGGTGCTGGATGCCGGCAGGGCCCCACTGGACCGGTTCCTGGCCGCGGCCCGGCGCCTGATCGAGGACGGCGATCCCGCCCGGCTGGGCGAGGACGAGGTGCGGAGCCTGCTGCACGGTGCCGGGGTGACGGGTCTGGAGGTGCGGTCCCCGGTGGACGGGCGGATCCTGGTCCGGATGGGCGACGGGCGGCCGGGGCGGCGCGCCGGAGCCGGCGCCGTGGATGTAATACCCTTGGGACCGGATCCAGCGGACGGCGAGGCCTGGCGCTTCCTGGCCGCCCTGCTGCCCCTGGTAGTGGACGTGTCGGCTGCGCCCGGGACGGGGACGGACGCCGGAACGACCGGCCTTTATGGCGACAGCGACGCCATGAGGCGGCTGCGCAAGGATCTCCGGCGCCTGGCGCCGACCAGGCTGCCGGTGCTACTCCTCGGTGAGACCGGGACCGGCAAGGAGGTCGCAGCGCGGGCAGTGCACAGGCTGTCCGGGCGCAAGGGCCGGCTGGTGGCGGTGAACATGGCGGCGCTGCCGCCCCACCTCGTGGAGGCCGAGCTCTTCGGCTCGGTCCGGGGCGCGTTCACCGGGGCGGACAGGAGCCGCCGCGGTCTGGTGGCGGCCGCCGACGGGGGAACCCTCTTCCTGGACGAGATCGGCGACCTCGACCTTGCCCTGCAGGCCAAGCTGCTGCGGTTTTTGGAATCGGGCGAGGTGCGGGCGGTGGGTGCGGACCGCGCCCAGACGGTGGACGTGCGCATCGTTGCGGCGACCCACAAGGATCTCGAGGCGCAGATGCGAGAGGGACACTTCCGGCCCGACCTGTACTACCGCATCTCCTCGGCCACGGTGAGGATCCCGCCGCTGCGCGAGCGGGCGGAAGACATCCCCATCCTGCGCTCGCTGTTCGCCGACCTCGCGGTCGCCGGCGACGGCCTGTCCCCCGCGCGCTGGAGCCGCGAGGCCGAGGAGATCCTGATGCGCTACGGCTGGCCGGGTAACGTGCGCGAGCTCAAGCACGTCGTCAACGTGGCCCTGGTGAGGGCCCAGGGGGGCGTGGTCCGTGCAGAACATTTACCGATCGCCGCGAGCCGTGACCTCGTGCCCGCCCGGACGACCTACGAGGCGGCGCTGGCCGACTTCCGCCGCCGCTTCTTCTCGGCCGCGCTGGAGCGCAACCGCGGCAACCGCAGCGCCACGGCGCGGGAGCTCGGCATCTCCCGCCAGGCGCTGCTCTACCACATCCGGGCCCTCGGCCTGGGAGGCCCCGGGTGAGTGGGGCCTCGGGCGGAAGAAAAAAGGAGCGGACCTTGCGGCCCGCTGGAAGAAGGAGGAGGTATGATGCGTGCGTTGGGGTCGCTCCCCATCGTCGCACCCTTTTCAACAAGCAAGTGCCGTGCCAATATTCCTCCATGGAGGCCACCGGGTGACGAGCGTGCAGCGGCTCAAGGCGGCGCTCCGACTCCTGCCCTCGGCGTCCGCCGTCGATATTCACGAGCGGGTGGAGCTCGGTGCCTGGACGTCGCTCAGGGTGGGCGGCCCGGCGGACATCATGATCCGTTGCAACACCGTCGCCGCCGTCCGCGACGTGACCGGTCTTCTGGAGTCGCTCGGAGAGCGCCCGTTCATCCTCGGTGCCGGCACCAACGTCGTGCTGCCCGACGAGGGGCTGCGGGTTCCGGTGATCACGCTGGGCGGAGAGCTCGCCCGCTGGGAGCTGGATCTGGACGGGGTGGTGGCCGGCGGAGGTGCCAACCTGACACGGGTCTGCCGCGCCGTGGCACGGGCCGGCATGTCGGGGATGGAGCCGCTGTTCGGCGTTCCGGGATCGGTGGGCGGGGCGGTGGTGATGAACGCCGGCGCGTACGGGGTCGAGATCTTCGATCTCGTCGAGTGGGTACAGGTCGTTCGTCCGGGCGAGGAGGCCGTGATGCTCCGGGCGGACGAGGTCGAGCACGGGTACCGGACGACCGGCCTCGGCCGCGGCGGTGAGATCGTCGTCCGGGTGCGGCTTGGCCTGCAGCCCGACGATCTGGCGGCGATTCACGGGCGCCTGCGGGAGGTCAACGAGAAGCGCAGGCGGAAGCTGCCGGCAGGGACGTCGGCCGGATCCATCTTCAAGAACCCGCCGGAGGGTTATGCAGGGGCGTTGCTCGAGGCCGCCGGGTGCAAGGGCTGGCGCGTCGGTGGCGCCAGGGTGTCGGAGCGGCACGCCAACGTCATCGTCACCTCCCGGGGAGCGACCGCAGCCGACGTGCTCGAGCTTACCCGGCGCATGCGGATGGCGGTGCGCGAACGCCTGGACGTGGAGCTCGAGCCGGAGATCCGGTTCATCGACCAGCAGGGCGGGAGGATCGCGCCGTGAGCCCGGGCAGCCGAAGGCGCGTGGTGCTCGCCGTCTCGGCGATGGCCGTCCTGGTCGAGATCGCCGGGAGCGTGGGGTGGTGGCGCTGGACGCGGATCGAAAGACGCCTGGCCGAGGAGCCCGCCGCCGCCGCGGCGGTGATCGCCGGCGCCCCGTCGGCCACCTTCCCGCCCGGCGCCGACCGCGCCCGCCGCCTGGACGTCGAGCAGCTCCGCGGCGTGCGCAGGACGCTCGTCGTGCGGGCCCTCGGCCGACTGGCGGCGATGGAGCTGGCGTGGCTGCCCACCGACCCGGTCGGCTGGCTCAACCTGGCGCGGGCCCGGGCCGGCGACGGGGAGCTCGACGCGGCGCTCGCCGCCTGTGAGCAGGCCCTGCGGCGGGATCCGACCTCACCGTACCTGCACCGGATGAAGGCGCTGATCCTGATGCGGCGCGGCGAGTACGACCGCGGCCTCGACGCGCTCGCCGTGGCCGAGGGTCTGGCGCCGGGGTTCCGGCAGCCGCGGGTGGATGTGCTCCCCGGGGACGACCAGTGGGTGCGGCTGGAGGGCCTGAGGCGGCAGGCCCGCCTCTATCCCCGCCGCAGGGTGGACGCGCTTCTCGCCCTGGCGGAGGCGCTCCGCGGCCTGGGCAGGGAGGGGGAGGCCCGGCGCGTGCTGCGGCCGGTGGCCGAAGACGTTCGCGTTCTGGCCGCCCTCGCGAGGTGGGACCTGGCGGACGGCAGGGAGGACCGGGCCTTGGAGACCGCGCACGCGATCCTGGCAAAGCCGGGGCTCACCGCCTCGCTGAGGGCCGACGCCTTCGAGATCGTGGCCCGCTGCCTGGCGGCGCGGGGGGATGACGACGCCGCCCTGGAGGCCGCGCGGTCCGCCGTTGCGGCCGATCCGTCGTCCCCGTTCCCCTACCTCTCGCTGGCGGACGTCGCGGCCCGCCGCGGCGATCCCCGTGCGGCCCTGCGCTTCGCCCGCCGCGCCTGGGGCAAGGCCCCGTCCGACGTCGACGTGCTGATCCGCGTGGGAACGATCGCCGAGCGGGCCAACGCGCCGGGCGACGCCCGGCTCGCGTTCGAACGGGCGGCCGAGCTGGCCCCGGGGCGACCCGACGTCGCCGCGCGGCTGGTGGACTTCTTGCTCCGCCACGGTGATTTCATGGCCGCCGCCCTGAGGCTGTCCGACGCCCTCGACCGTGCGCCCATGGACCCGCGCCTGCTGCGGCTGGCGGCCCGGCTGCGCGCCGAGACCTCCCGGTAAGGCGGCCCTCAGCCCTCGCCCGCCCGGCCCTCCCCGTCGTCGCCGCCCGGGGTCTTCCGGGCCGGCCCGGTGCCCGCGGCCCACAGCATCTGGCGGCACATGCCGTGCAGGATCGCCACCTCGTTGTCGGTGACCCCGGCGCGACCGAGGAGACGGCGGATCTTGCGCAGGGTGCGCTGGGGATTGACCGGGTCGAGAAAGCCGATGGCCAGCAGCGCCGTGCGCAGGTGCTCCATGAGGCCCTCGACCCGCCGTTGCGGGGCGGGCCCCGGTCCGCTGGCGGGCCTGGGACGCAGGCCGATGGCGAGGTAGCCGAGCAGGATGGCGATGGCCTGGGTGATGTTGAGCACCGGGAAGTCGGGCACCGTGGGGATGCGGACCACCAGGTCGCAGCGATCGAGGTCCGCGCGGCGCAGGCCGCGCGTCTCGTTGCCGAAGACGAGGGCGGTGCCGCCGGCCGGCCGCGCGGCCAGGGCCTCCAGCGCCTCGGGCGGGGAGATCACCGGGAGGTTCTCGCGGCCCCTTCCCGAGGCCGTGGCGACCAGGGTGCGGTAGGGTGCGGCGGCGGCGGCAAAGTCCTCGTGGACCCGGATCGTCAGGCGACGGGTCGCCCCGCAGGCCCAGCGCCGGACCTCTTCGGACGCGGGATCGACCCCCGGCCGCACGAGATCGATCCTGGGCACGCCGAAGTTGGCGGCCACGCGGAAGGCGGCGCCGAGGTTCCCGGGCAGGGAGGGTTCGACGAGGATCAGGGCGGCGCAGGGCACGCCCCGTTATACCAGCTCGGCGGGCAACCCGGGATCCGGCGGAGCTCCCAGCTCTGAGACCGCGGCGGAGCGGCGGCGTTCAGGTACGATTGAGGCACAGGGGGATGCATGATCATTCCGATCGGCCACGAGGACACGTTGGTCCGGCGCCTGCCGTGGGTCACCTTCACGATCATGGCCCTCTGCGTGCTGCTCTTCGCGGCCACCCGCCCGGCCTCCTCGCGGCACCGGCGGGAGGCGGCGGAGAAGCTGCGGTCGGCGATCCGGTACTTCCTGGTTCACCCGTACCTCGACCTGGATCCGCGCCTCAAACCCTACCTGTCGAGCGGGAGAGAGGACGTGGATGCCTCACTGCGGGAGGTCATGCGCCAGTTCGGCGGCAAGCCGCCGGCCAGCGAGCGGACCCGCCGGGAGCAGCAGCACAAGCTGCGCGAGCTGGTGGACGGGGCGGAGGCGGCAATTCACGCCCTGCCCGAGTACCGGTTCGGGCTCGTTCCCGCCCACCCGACCGCAACCGGCTTTCTCGCCCACATGTTCATGCACGCGGGCTGGCTGCACCTGCTCGGCAACCTCTTCATCCTCTACCTGACCGGCCCCTTCGTGGAGGACGCCTGGGGGCGGCCGCTCTTTGCGGCCTTCTACCTGGCGTCGGGAATCGTGGCGGCGCTGATGTTCACGCTCCACTATCCCCATTTTTCGGGCCCGTTGATCGGGGCTTCCGGCGCCATCGCCGGCGTCATGGGCGCCTTTCTCGTCCTCTTCTGGAAGCGCAGGATCAAGTTCTTCTACTGGATCGGGATCGTCTTTACCGGCACCTTCACGGCGCCGGCCTGGCTGATGCTGGGGCTGTGGGTCCTCCGCGAGCTGGTCTTCGCCCAGGGGATGGACGCCGTGGCCACGGGTTCGCCCGGGGGCGGAGTGGCCTACTGGGCCCACGTGTGGGGTTTCGCGTTCGGCGCGGTGGTGGCCGTCGGCATGCGCCGCCTGCGGATCGCCGAGAAGTACATCGAACCGGCCATCGAGTCGAAGGTGACGCTGGTGGACAACCGGGTGATCGAGGAGGCCATGGAGGCGGCGCGGGAAGGCAGGGCCGAGGAGGCCCTGACCATGCTGCAGCGCGAGATGCGCCGGGAGCCGCAGAACTTCGAGCTCAAGATGGCGTACTGGAACCTGTGCCTCGACGCCGGGCGGAGCGCCGAGGGGCTGCCGGTGGCGGGCGAGCTCGTCCGCCGGGCGATCCGGGAGGGCGACGAGGACACGGCGGCGGCGGTGTGGTCGGACATCGTGCGGACGGGCAACGCCCATCGCGTGAAACCGGCGACGGTCGTGGCGGCGGCGGGCGTGCTTTCCGGGATGGGGAGGGTGGAGGAGGCGCGGGAGGCGATCGCCGGCCTGGCCGCGCGGCACGGGGAGGAGCTGCCGCCGGGACCCCTGGTCCGGGCCGCCCGGCTCGCCTCCGAGATCGGTGCGCCGGAGGCGCCGCTGCTCGCCGGGCTGGTCGCCGGCCGGCCGGACGTTCCGGAGGAGGTGAAAGGCGAGCTGGGAAGCCTGGCCGAGGCCCCGGCGCCGCCCCGGGCTTCCCAACCCCCGCCGGCCCCGGCTCCCGAGCCCGTTCCGGCCGCTGAGGAGCCACCGGTGAACGTGACCCACACCCTGCGCATCGTCGAGGCCGTGCCGGTGCGTCTGGACGCCTCGGGCCTCGTGGTGGAGGCCGCGGGCGGACGGCGGCGGGTGGGGTACGACGGGATCCAGGCCCTCGCGGTGGCCGGCATTCGCGACGGGGAACATTCCTACATCGTCGTCGATCTGCTCCTCGACGGGCCATGGACCGATGCGGCCGCTCTCCGCGTGGTGCGGCTGAAAAGCTCGGCGTTCGACCCGCGAAAGCTGGCCGGTGACTTCGAGGACCCCGCCGCGGCCCTCAGGGCCGTGCTGGACGATCTCCTGCGAGCCACCGAGGCCGTGCCGCTACCGGACCCGCAGGCGGCCGTGGGCCGGCCGTTCGCGGTCTTCTCCTCGATCGAGGCCTACGAGCGCGAGGTTCTCTCGGCGGCTCAGGCCGATCCCACGTGAACGGGCTCGGAAAAGACTTCCGCCGAGAAGACGAGGACCCGGGTGGTGGGATCCTTCCAGCAACCGGGCTGCAGGCCCGCCTTGCGGCAGGTGTAGTCGAGGAACGTCTCCCGGTCCCATTCGTACTCGGTGGCCACCTGGGGCAGCAGCAGGCCGCGGTACGGACCGCGCTCGATCATGATGCCGTGGCGGCCGACGACAATTTCCTCGGCAGAGCGAACCTCCTCGAGGGGTGTGAGGGCCGAGATTTCGACCTGAAGCTCGGGCAGCTCGTCTTCGGTCACGGGCGGAAACCTGGGGTCGTGGAAGGCGGCGTTGATGGCGTTGGAGCGGACCGACTCCCACAGGGGCTCGACCCCCGCCACGTGCCCGATGCAGCCGCGAAGCTGGCTGTTCTTCTTCAGGGTCACGAACGCCCCCCGGATCTCGGTCAGCGGGCCCTCCGGAATGGGCGGCTCAGGGAGGGGCTCGCCGCGAAACCGGGCCGCCAGGGTGTCCCGTACCAGGCGCAGCAGCAACGCTTTCTCGCTCTGGGTCAGTGGTCTGGTCATCGTGTCCCTCCAAAGGGACAATGGGTCCCGGTCCGGGTCCTGTCAACCTTGACCCGGGTCATGGCGGCCCCGGCGCGGCCGGAGCACAATGAGCCAGACCGACCGTCGAGAAAGGAGAACGATGATGACCAAGCCGTATGAAAGCTCGCTCCCCAACCGCCCGGAAGGCCTGCAGCCGGCCACCGCGACGGACCTCGCCGGCCTCGTGGCCTACGCCCCCGAGGCCATAGTCAGCCGGACCCTGGCCAGGACGGCCGGAGGCTCCCTGTCGATCTTCGCCTTCGACCGCGGCCAGGAGCTTTCCGAGCACACCTCGCCGTTCGACGCCGTCGTCCAGGTGCTTGACGGCCGGGCGGAGCTCATCATCGGCGGCGAGCCGGTGATCGCCGGGGCGGGCGAGGTGGTCCTCATGCCGGCCGACGTGCCGCACGCCGTGCGCGCGCCGGAACGGTTCAAGATGTTCCTCATCATGCTCCGCGCCACTTGACAGGACCACGTTTTTTTTAGGCTCCTTTACAGGAGGTCACAAATGAAACGGATTTTGGCCATCTTGTTTGTAGTCATTGCGTTTGTTGCTGGTGCGCCGTCGTTGCTTGCCGCCCGGGCCGAGTGTTTGGGGGAAGCCGACATTTATTATCCGGACGGGAGCGTCGTCCACTGCAACAACTTTTGTTTCGTGTACCGCGACGATGGATCGTATGCCGGTTACATTTGTTCGTAGGGAGCCGAACCATGAATCGCTTAGGAGTTGCTGCGCTCGTCTCCACTGTGATGATCGCCATGCCGGCAACCCTACCGGCAAAGAGCTTAAAGCCGATTGCCGTCCGTGAGATCGCCGGGACACGGAGCGCTGGCGGTGGCATGCACTTCGTGTTTGCGGACCGCAAGGGCCACGTCTCGTTACTGGCCACGCAGCCTCCTCGCCTGACGCCGCTGAAGGAGGGCCGGCTGGTGGGCTCGGCCGTGGCGCTCGGCGGTCCGAGAGTCGCGAAGCTTTTCGTCCGCGATGCGGCCATGGACGCCTATGGGGACCGGTTTGCGCTCCTGACCGGCCGAGAAGTTTGGATCGTGGAGGGCGACCGGGCGTGGCAGCTGCCTCCACCTCCTTGGATGCCGACCGCGGTGGGCGAGGTGAGGGGCGAGGTGGTTGCGGCCGTCATGCCGATGCGGGTCGGTCCGGGAGCGACGACCAAGGGCGGAGTAGGCGCGTTCGACGCCGCGCCGCCGCTGGCGATGAGCTTTGAAAACGGCGAATGGACGTCACTCGTTGATAACAGGCCCGCCGCGGGCGGCAAAGGGGCGGACATTGCTGGGGTCATGAAGGCGTCAAGCGTGCGTCTTGTGCCCGGCCATCGCCATACGTTGTGGATTGCGGAGACCTATGCCTATCGGATACGCCGTTACTCCCCCGCGGGAAGGCGTACGTTGACCCTTTCGATTGATGAGAAGAATGCTTCTCAAACCTCGCGGGCTAAAGCCAGCAACCAGCTCCGAGCCAAGTTGAAATCGCAGGGCTACGTCCTGAAGGGCGCCGGGGTCGGCGCGGTGACGGGAAGGCAGGTGGTCCAAGGCCTCGCGGCGGCTCCGGACGGGACCCTCTACGTCCTCGTCGACACAGGCGATGCCAGGGCACTCGACCGATACGATCCGGTCAGGAATGTCATCGAACGCTGCCCGTTGCAACTTAAGGAGTCGGGACGGGCGTCCCTTGCCTGCGGCCGGGACGGCCTCTACATCGCACCGCAGGCCGCGAAGAACCCTGTGTACGAGGTCGCATGGGAAACCCTGGAGGCGGCCGGCTGGACACGGCTGAGCACAGCGCGGATTGAGTCCGACTGAAGGTTTCACGGGGCGTTGCAGTTTTCTCCCCGGTCGATGACTGGGCGTAGCGTCACGAATCCGCGAGCGGGTTGCGCCACCTGAGGCCGGGAAAGCGGCTGAAATCGGCGTCGTTGGAGTGAAGCTCGGC
>AMFO01000669.1_pt1 | contig 52566 bp, 49 predicted proteins | sample 552608 | NCBI WGS metagenome assembly AMFO01 (sample SAMN01893955, study PRJNA167987) | microbial mat metagenome | biome: hydrothermal vent | place: USA: Loihi, Hawai'I | collected 2003-05-01
CTGAGAGTGCACCATATGCGGTAGTGAAATACCGCACAGATGCGTAAGGAGAAAATACCGCATCAGGCGCCATTCGCCATTCAGCTGCGCAACTGTTGGGAAGGGCGATCGGTGCGGGCCTCTTCGCTATTACGCCAGCTGGCGAAAGGGGGATGTGCTGCAAGGCGATTAAGTTGGGTAACGCCAGGGTTTTCCCAGTCACGACGTTGTAAAACGACGGCCAGTGAATTGTAATACGACTCACTATAGGGCGAATTCGAGCTCGGTACCCGGGGATCCCACCCCTGCTGGGCGACTTCCGCAAGAAGTACGAGGAGGTGGTGATTCACCTCAAGGTCTCCAACACCGAGGGGATCGTCTCTATGGTGGAGAACAACGTCATCGACCTGGGGGTGGTGGAGGCGCCGGTGAGCAACAAGAACCTGGTGGTGGAGACCTGCCTCATGGACAAGCTGGTGGCCATCGTGCCCACCACCCACCCGCTGGCGAAGCGCAAGGCGGTCTCCCTGCCCGAGATCATGGAATACCCCTTCATCTGCCGCGAGGAGGGTTCGGGCACCCGCGAGGTGATCGAAGACTATGTCTGCCACGCCGACGGTTGCAAGGAGGGGCTCAAGATCGCCATGGAGCTGGGCAGCCCCGAGGCGGTGAAGGGCGCCGTGGAGGCGGGCATGGGCATCTCCATCGTCTCCGAGGCCACCATCGAGAAGGAGCTCAAGCTGGGTACCCTGGCCAAGGTGGAGCTGGACCCGCCCATGGAGCGGCCCTTCTCCTTCGTGCACCAGAAGCAGAAGTTCCGGGTGCGGGTGATGGACAAGCTGCTGGAGTTCGCGCGTAACTACTGTGACCAGGGGAGCTGAGCTTGACCCCGAACCTGCCCATGCTGCCGGCCGAGGAGCGGCGCCTGCTGGGACTCTTCGCCCGGCTCGGTGAAGCCGACCGCCGCAGCCTGCTCGATTTCGCCGAGTTCCTGGCCGGCCGCGCGGATGCCGGGAAGGCACCGGAAGGGGGTGAGCCGCCGCGTGAGCCCCTGGAGATCCCCAGGCCGGCGAAGGAGTCGGTGGTGGCGGCCATGAAGCGGCTGCGGCAGACCTATCCCATGGTGGACCCCGATCACCTGCTGGACGAGGCTTCGGGCCTGATGAGCGCCCACCTGCTGGGCGGCCGACCAGCGAAGGAGGTGATCGACGAGCTCGAGGTGCTCTTCGAACGCCATTTCCGGCGGCTGGTGGAGGAGTAGCGGAATGCAGCTCATCGTCCAGTGGTTCCGCCGTACCTTCTCCGACCCCCAGCTGGTGGTGCTGCTCACCCTGCTGGTGGGGGGCTTCGTCATCGTCCTCACCATGGGCGACATGCTGGCGCCGGTGCTGGCCAGCATCGTCATCGCCTACCTGCTCGAGGGGCTGGTGGCGCCCCTGGAACGCCTCGGCCTGCCGCGCATGGTGGCGGTGGTCATCGTCTTCGTGCTGTTCCTCATCTCCCTGGGACTGATCCTCTTCGGCCTGATGCCGCTGCTGTCGCGGCAGGTGAGCCAGCTGGTACAGCAGCTGCCCAGCATGATCACCAAGGGGCAGCAGGTGCTCATGATGCTGCCCGAGAAATACCCGGAGCTGATCACCGCCGACCAGGTGCAGGAGGTGATCGCGGCCATCGGCGGCGAGGTGGGCAACATCGGGCAGAAGGTACTCTCCTGGTCGCTGGCCTCGGTGGTGGGAGTGATCACCCTGCTGGTCTACCTGGTGCTGATGCCGCTGCTGGTCTTCTTCTTTCTCAAGGACAAACGGTTGCTCATCGACTGGCTCTCCAACCTGCTGCCCGAGGACCGCAAGATCGCGGTGAGCGTGTGGAAGGAGGTGGACCGCCAGATCTCCAACTACGTGCGCGGCAAGTTCATCGAGATCCTGGTGGTCTGGTCGGCCAGCTACGTCACCTTCATGCTCTTCGGGCTCGAATACGCCATGCTGCTCAGCCTGCTGGTGGGCCTGTCGGTGATCATCCCCTACATCGGCGCCACCGTGGTGACCATTCCGGTGCTGGCGGTGGGCTGGTTCCAGTGGGGGTGGACGGCGGATTTTGGCTGGCTCGCGCTGGCCTACTTCGTCATCCAGGCCATCGACGGCAACGTGCTGGTGCCGCTCCTCTTCTCCGAGGTGGTGAGCCTGCACCCCATCGCCATCATCGTGGCCATTCTGGTGTTCGGCGGCTTCTGGGGGTTCTGGGGGGTCTTCTTCGCCATTCCTCTGGCCACCCTGGTGAACGCGGTGATCCAGGCCTGGCCGCGCCGGCGCACCGCGAAAGCCGCCGCCTGAACCTCAGCCCGGGTTGCCGGGCAGCAGCACTTCGAAGGTGGTGCCCCTTTCCCTGGCGGAGTCCACCCGGATGTTACCGCCGTGGGCCTCCACCAACCGCCGCACGATGGCCAGCCCCAGCCCGGTGCCGTTGGCGCGGGTGGTGAAGAAGGGCTCGAAGAGCTGTTCCATGCGCGCCTCGGGAATGGGCTCGCCCCGGTTGTGGACGGCGATGCGGATCACTTCCCGCGCCTCCCCCGTGGCGGAGAGGATCACCGGGGTCTCCGGGGCGGCCGCTTCGATGGCGTTCTTCACCAGGTTGAGCAGGATCTGCAGCAGGCGGTCGGGATCGGCCGTGAGCTGCAGGCCGCCTTCGCATTGCAGTTCCAGCTTCACCCCCGCATCGCCGGCTTCCGGCGCCAGGCTCTCCAGCGCCCGTTCCAGCAGGGGGTACAGTTCCAGTTTCTCCGTCTTCAGGGAGAGGGGACGGGCGTAGAGCAGCACTTCGGAGAGGAGCCGGTCGATGCGCGCCATCTCGCGCTGCGCCAGCTCCAGCCGCTGCCGCTCCGCCGGCGAGGGGGCCTTCTCCCGGAAGTAGTCCAGCGCCATGCCCACGGTGGCCAGGGGGGTGCGGATCTCGTGGGCGATGCCGGTGATGAACTGGCCGATGGCGGCCAGGCGGGCATGCTCCGCCAGTTTCAGGGTACGGCCGAAGCTGAGGGTGATCACCGTGGCCAGGTTGGCCAGCAGCTCCAGGTGGGCCTGGCGGTAGGCGTTGGGCTGGCGGGTGGCGAAGACCAGCACGCCGGGCAGGGGGCCGTGGGTGGCCACCGGCAGAAAGATGGCGTCGCGGCGGTGCCTCTCCGCCAGCACCCTGAGAAACCGGTAACTGCTATTGAGGGTGGCCACCTCGTGGACGTCGGGAATGTGCAGCGGCCGGCCGTTCTCCAGGCACTCCTGCAGCAGGGTGTTGGCCAGGGGGAAGCGCAGGATCCCGAGCTGCTCGGGCTTGCCGTCGCTGTAGGCGCCCTCGAGCTGGATCAGGCCGTCGTTGGCAACGAAGAGCGCCCCCACCCAGTCCAGGGGCAGGAGCTGGGGAAACTCGCGTGCCACGAACTCCAGGGTCTCGTCGAGGTCACTGCCCTCCTGCAGGCGGGCAGTGAGGCGGAACAGGGTGTCGAGACGGCTGGTGGTCTGGTTGAAGGTGGTGGCCAGCAGCCCCAGCTCGTTGTCGCTCTCCACCGGCAGCCGGTGGGAGAAGTTGCCGGTGGCCACTTCCCGGAACCCCTGGACCGTGCGGTCGAGAGGGCGGATCACCCTGCGGTAGAACCAGAACATGATGCCGGTGGCGATGACCAGGGCCGCGGCGAAGGAGATGCGCACCACCAGGCCGGTTTCGCGGGCCCGCTTTCGCAGGTCGTCGTCCAGGGCCTGCAGCAGCTCCCGGGTGCGCTGCAGCAGCGAGGGGTTGTTCTCGACGATGAGCCGCGCCGCTTCCGACAGGTGGGGCATGTCGGCTTCGCCCAGGGTCTGGCGGAGCTCCTGCACAAAGTCCTTCCAGTAGAGCTCGAGCTCGGCGGCGGCGGCCAGGGTGGCGGCGCCCAAGGGGAGCTTCATGGGTTCGTGCAGCTGCAACTGCCGGCTGAAGTCGCCGCTGGAGAAGGCCTTGCAGATGTCGTCGAACTTGCGCGTGTTGCCCATGAGATCCTGGAAGTAGAGACGCAGATCGCGCTCGTAGGCGGCGTTGTCGCGGGGACGGTTCTCGGCATAGTTCATGGCCTGCATGGCCATGTGCTGGGCGGTGGCCTGCAGTTCCCCCGCCAGGCGCAGGAGGACGCCCTGGGCGCGCTGCTCGTCCAGCATCCTCAGCGTGTACAGGCTGAAGAGGGTGAAGAGGACGATCAGCGCCAGCAGGGCGGCGCCGATCTGGAACCTGAGGGTTCGGCTGAAGCGCAAGGGAAGGTCGGCATTTTTCACGACAGTGTCATCATTATGGCAGTAAAATCGGCGAAGGCATCGCTTTCACCTGTTTCTGAGACCCGGACAAGGCCGTGAATCTTTCCCTCTGCGAGGATCTTTCCACCATCCGTGACTGGGTGCGCTGGGGCGCCAGCCGCTTCCGCGAGGCTGGGCTCTTCTTCGGCCACGGCACCGACAACGCCTTCGATGAGTCGCTGGCGCTGGTGCTGCACGCCCTCCACCTGGACCACGACCAGGGGCTGGCCTACCTGGATGCCCGGCTCACCCGGGAGGAGAAGGAGCGGGTGCTGGGCTACCTCACCCGCCGGGTGGAGGAGCGGGTGCCCGCCGCCTACATTACCCACGAGGCCTGGTTCGCCGGCCTCTCGTTCTACGTGAACGAGAACGTGCTGGTGCCGCGCTCGCCCATCGCCGAGCTGATCGAGCAGGGCTTCGAGCCCTGGCTCAACGACGAGGAGGAGCTGCGCGTCCTCGACCTGTGCACCGGCAGCGGCTGCATCGCCATCGCCTGCGCCCACTACCTGCCCAACGCCTGGGTGGACGCCTCCGACATCTCGCCCTCGGCGCTGGAGGTGGCCCAGGTGAACGTGGACCGGCACCAGCTGGAGGAGCGGGTGAGCCTGTTCCGCTCCGACCTCTTCGACGACCTGCCCGAGGCGCGCTACGACCTCATCGTCAGCAACCCCCCCTACGTGAGCAGCGAGGAGATGGAGTCGCTGCCCGAGGAGTACGGCCACGAGCCGGCCCTGGGGCTGGAGGCGGGCGCCGACGGCCTGGAGATCGTCTCGCGCATCCTCGCCGAGGGGGCTCGCTGGCTGAAACCGGGTGGTATCATGGTGGTCGAAGTGGGTGACAGCATGGAGAGCCTGATGCGCCGCTACCCGCGGGTGCCCTTTCTCTGGCTCGACTTCGAGCGGGGCGGCCATGGGGTCTTCCTGCTCACCGCCGAACAGTTGCAGCAGTACCAGAACCAGTTTTCCGAGGAGTGACCAAAGATGAGCCTGCGCCGTGCAAAGAGCGCCGAAGAGTACATCGAGTGGGTGAAGAACGCCGTCTTCGAGGTGGACGACCTGCGCGACTGCTACAACTACGAGCTGGAGATGGAGGACCTCACCCGCTATCCTCTCTGGCTCGAGCCCCTGGAGGAGAGCATCAAGGAGCTCTACAACCAGATGGCGGAGGGGCGCTACCACTTCGGGCGTGAGGACCTGGCCTTCATGGAGATCGTGCACCGCTACGGCGACCAGATCCCCTTCCACACCCTCCTGAAGCAGATCAACGAGACCCACCGCAAGGGTCTCGACGTGGAAGAAGAGGCGTGAGCATGCAGCAGCAACTGATTCTCGACGATGCGCTCATCGCCAAGTACGACCAGAGCGGGCCCCGCTACACCTCCTATCCCACGGCGGTGCAGTTCCACGAGGGCTTCGGCAACGCCGACTACGCGCGCATCGCGCGCGAGAGCAACGCCAGCGGCCGCCCCCTGTCGCTCTATTTCCACATCCCCTTCTGCGACACCATCTGCTTCTACTGCGCCTGCAACAAGGTGGCCACCAAGGACCGCGGCAAGGGTAACGAGTACCTGCGCCGCCTGCACCGCGAGATCGCCCTGCAGGCGGAGCTGTTCGACGACAGCCGCCCGGTGACCCAGCTCCACTGGGGCGGTGGCACCCCCACCTTCATCAGCCACGACGAGATGCGCGAGCTGATGCAGGTCACCGGCGAGCACTTCCGGCTGCTGCCCGACGACCAGGGGGAGTACTCCATCGAGATCGACCCGCGCGAGGCCACCGCCGAGACGGTGGCCCTGCTGCGCGAGATCGGCTTCAACCGGATGAGCCTGGGGGTGCAGGACTTCGACCCCAGGGTGCAACGGGCGGTGAACCGCATCCAGAGCGAGGAGGAGACCCTGGCGGTGCTCGAGGCGGCCCGCGCCGAGGGGTTCCGCTCGGTGAGCATCGATCTCATCTACGGCCTGCCCTTCCAGACCCGCGAGAGCTTCGAACGCACCCTGGAGCGCATCATCGAGGTGGGGCCGGACCGGCTCTCGGTCTTCAACTACGCCCACCTGCCGCAGATCTTCAAGCCCCAGCGGCGCATCAACGCCGAGGAGCTGCCGCCGCCCGAGGTGAAGTTGGAGATCCTGCACATGACGGCGCAGAAGCTGGCCGACGCCGGTTACGTCTACATCGGCATGGACCACTTCGCCAAGCCCGACGACGAGCTGGCGGTGGCCCAGCGGGAGGGAACTCTCTACCGCAACTTCCAGGGCTATTCCACCCACGCCGACTGCGACCTCGTTGGGCTGGGCATCACCTCCATCGGCATGGTGGGCAACTGCTACGCCCAGAACCTGAAGGATCTGGAGAGCTACTACGCCCGCATCGACGCCGGCGAGCTGGCGGTCTTCCGCGGCCTGGAGCTGACGCCCGAGGATGAGCTGCGGCGGGACGTGATCACCCGGCTCATCTGCAACTTCGTGCTCGACTACGAGTCGGTGGGGCAGCGCTGGGGCATCGACTTCCGTGAGCACTTCCGCGACGAGCTGCAGCGGCTGGAGGAGATGGCCGCCGACGGCCTGCTGGAACTGAATGAAAAGGGGATCCGCGTGCTGCCGGTGGGACGCATGCTGATCCGCAACATCTGCATGGTCTTCGATGCCTACCTGAAGCAGGCGCAGGGACAGCGCTTCTCCCGCGTCATCTGAGCCCGGGCGGGTCCCGCGCTCAGGGGTCGATGCGGATCCCGCCCATGGGGCAGGGCGCCCCGCTGTTGTCCGCGCACTCCCGGTAGATCGACTCGATTCGCTCGCTGGCGTCAAAGAAGGCCTCGACGCAGGCGGGGTCGAACTGGCGCCCGGCGTTCTCCCGGATGTAATCGAAGCTCCGTTCCAGCGGCCAGGCCTCCTTGTAGGGACGGTCGGTGGTCAGGGCGTCGAAGGTGTCGGCGATGGCCACGATGCGTGACTCCACCGGGATCCGCTCACCGGCCAGGCCATGGGGATAGCCGGTCCCGTCCCAGCGCTCGTGGTGGGAGAGGGCGATGGAGGCGGCCATCTGCAGGTAGGGGGAACTGCTCTTGGCCAGGATGTCGTGGCCGATGGTGGTGTGCTTCTTCATCACCTCCAGCTCTTCCGGCGTGAGCCGGCCCGGCTTGAGCAGGATGGCGTCGGGAATCCCGATCTTGCCGATGTCGTGCATGGGCGAGGCATACTCCAGCAGGTCGAGGGTCCGCGGGGACAACTCCAGCGCCTCGGCCACCGCCACGCTGTAGCGGGCCATGCGCTGGATGTGGTTGCCGGTGCCCTCGTCGCGGAACTCGCCCGCTTTGGCCAGGCAGAAGAGGGTCTCGTGCTCGCGGCGCTTGACCTGTTGGGTGGCGAAGGCGATCTGCTGTTCCAGGTTTTCCGCGCGGTGCATCGCCTCCTGCTGGTACCGGTGGAGCAGCAGCAGGTTCCGGCAGCGCGCCTGGCATTCGTAGTGGTCGAAGGGGCGGTTGAGGAAGTCGGTGGCGCCCGCTTCCAGCGCCTCGTAGCGGATATTTCTGTCCTCGACGATGGTGACCACCACGATGGGGGTGTGGGCACAGCCGGGGATCTGGCGGAAGCGGCGGATCACCTCGATGCCGTCGAGGGCCGGCATGCGGTAGTCGGTGATGAGCAGATCCGGTGGCCGCCTGCGGCAGGCCTCCAATGCCTCGAAGGGATCGGCGAAGGAGCTCTGGGTGACGTTGGGGGAGATGTTCTGCACCACCTGCTCGAGGATGGTGCGCCCGGTGGACTGGTCGTCGATGATCACCACGTGCTGGTGCCGTTCGTCTGCGCCCCCGGGGGGCGCTCCGGCTTCCTGGGCGAGTTTGTGCTGCTTGATCGTTCCCATGGGAGTCGTCGCTGGCGGTGGGGCATCCGCGGCTCGAGGGTCCGCCAAGCCGCGTGAGGAGCCCGCTTCAGACCTGGTCGACGTGCCCGCTCCCTGGAGTCGGTCCGGTTTTCTGGAACATGGTCAAAGTATAGTTCGCAGACGCTTAGTGTAGCGGTTTTTCGGGCGCCGGGAACCAGGAAGGAAGGTTTTGATGGCACTGGAGTGAAGGGAATGTGAACGCCATCCCCTTTCCGGGCCGGTCGCGGGATTCGCTGCTAGAATCCGGGGTTCATGAATATCACGGGCTGAAATGTCGAGAGGTGCCGATGAACCAGGAAAAAGAATTCGTGCCACTGAACATCGCCGTTCTGACCGTATCGGACACCCGCACCGAGGAGACGGACAAGTCCGGCCGCACCCTGGTCGAGATGCTGGAGGCGGACGGGCACAGGCTGGCGGACAGGAAGATCGTACCGGACGACATCTACCGGATCCGGGCGCAGGTGTCCCGCTGGATCGCGGATCCGGGCGTGCAGGTGGTCGTCACCACCGGCGGCACGGGGTTCACCGGCCGGGACGGGACCCCCGAGGCGGTGATGCCACTGCTGGACAAGGTGATGGACGGCTTCGGAGAACTGTTTCGCACGCTCTCCTACGAGGGCATCGGCACCTCCACCATGCAGTCGCGGGCACTGGGCGGGGTGGCCAACGGCACCTTCGTCTTCTGCCTGCCGGGATCCACGGGAGCCTGCCGGGACGGCTGGAGCAAGCTGCTCTCCCCGCAGCTCGACTATCGTACGCGGCCCTGCAACCTGGTGGAACTGATGCCCCGCCTGCTGGAGTGAACTCTGGACGGCCGCGAAATGGCTGCTGCAGTTCCCGATTTGGGGATTCCCTGAGAACTGAACGACATAATTGGAATTCCTTGCCCCGCTACGTGATGGCAGGTGCGCTCGGGCTCGTGCTACACTCCGGCCATGCCGTATGGATGGCACCGGAGCCGGGGTTTTGCCCGGCCTCCGGCCACGAGACCTGCCCCCGGCTGATTCCCGGGGCGCCATTCAAAGCCAAGAGGGAGGAACTCTCAGTGAAGAAGTCGTGGTATCAATTCAACAAGCTCTGCCTGGCTGTTTCCATTCTTGCCCTGTTGCTGTTGCAGGGGTGTTCTTCCTCGACGCCACGACCGCCGGTCGCAAAGGATCAGATCAGCCCGCAGCAGGAGTACGATTACCTGATCGGCCCGGGCGATACGGTGGAGATCTTCGTCTGGAGCAATCCCGAGCTGACCGTCACGGTGCCCGTGCGGCCGGACGGCAAGATCACCACCCGCCTGGTGGAGGGGATCGAAGCGAGCGGCAAGACGCCCGCCCAGCTCGCCCGGGACATCGAGAAGGCCTACTCCGAGTATGTGAAGAACGCGGTGGTGAGCGTCATCGTCAACGGTTTCGTGGGCGTTCCCTACCAGCAGGTCCGGGTGGTGGGGGAGGCCGCCAAGCCGCTGAGCATTCCCTTCCGCAAGCACATGACGCTGCTGGATCTCATGATCGAGGTGGGCGGTCTCACCGATTATGCCGATGGCAACAACGCTGTGCTGATCCGCAATTTCGAAGGGAAGCAGCAGACCTTCACGGTGCGCCTCGACGACCTGGTGCGGGGTGGGGACATCACCGCCAACATTGCGCTCTGGCCGGGTGACATCATCATCATCCCCGAATCCTGGTTCTGAGGCGGCATTCGCCACCCGGTTCCGTCCAAGCCGAAGGTGAACTGAATCATGCAGGAGCTTCTCGCCCAGATAACGGAATATGCCCTGGGGATCTGGCGTCACCGCTGGGCCGCCCTCACCTCCGCCTGGATTCTCTCCGTCGCCGGGTGGATCTGGGTGGCCCAGATGCCGGAGGAATACCTGGCCAGCGCGCGGGTCTACGTGGACACCAACCGGGTGCTCAAGCCCCTGCTGAAGGGGCTGACGGTGGATCCCAACACCAAGCAGCGTATCGCGATCCTGAGCCGGACCATGCTGAGCCGGCCGAACCTGGAAAAGCTGATGCGCATGACCGACCTGGACCTGGACGTCACCGGCGCCCTGGAGAAGGAAGAGCTGCTGACCCAATTGCGCAAGAACATCCGGTTGTCCGCGGACAGGAGAAACCCTTCCCTCTACACCATCTCCTTCCAGCACCCGGACCGCAAGACGGCCAAGCTCATGGTGCAGTCGCTGCTCTCCATCTTCGTGGAAGGAACCCTGGGGGAGAAGCGCGAAGAGACGGTGGGTGCACAGGAGTTCCTCGAACAGCAGATCGCCGAATACGAGCGCCGGCTGACGGCGGCGGAGACCCGGCTGGTGGAGTTCCGGCAGAAGCACATCGACGACCTCACCGGAGACGTGGAGACCTACTACGAGCGGTTGCAGGAGGCCAAGAGCCGCTCGAAGATGGCCAAGCTGCAGCTGCAGGAGATGGAGAACCGGCGCAAGGAGCTGGAGCGCCAGCTCGAGGACGAGGAGGACGAGTCGGAGTCCCTGCTGGGGGAGATCGTCGACGAGGGAGCCGCATCGCCTGAGCTGACCACCAGCCTGGATCCGCGCATCGAGGCCCTGCAGGCCAAGCTGGATTCGCTGCTCCTGAAGTACACGGAGAAACACCCCGAGGTGGTGCAGCTCAAGGCCATGCTGAAAGAGCTCAAGGCCCAGCGGGCGCAGGAGCTGAAGAAGCTGGCCCGGGCCAAGGGACCTTCGACGGAGCTGCAGGAGAACCCGGTCTACCAGCAGGTTCGGGCCATGCTGGCCGAGACCGAGGCACGCATCGCGGAGCTCAAGATTCGCGACCAGGCCTACGCCAACCAGGTGAAGATGCTGGAGGCGAAGCTGGAGAGCATCCCCAAGGTGCAGGCGCAGCTGAAGCAGCTGAACCGGGACTACAGGGTGCTCTCGGACCGGTACCGCAAGCTCATCGAACGCCGCGAGTCGGTCTACATTTCCGGGGAGGTGGAGAAGCGTTCCGAGAACGTGAAGTTCAGGGTCATCGATCCGCCCTTCGTGCCGCTGGAGCCCACGGAACCCAACAAGCTGCTGCTGAATGCAGGGGTGTTCGCCGGCGCCCTGGTTGCCGGCGGGGGCATCGCTTTCCTGCTGGCGCTGTTCAGGCCGGTGTTCATGGATCCACGCACCCTGGCCAGGGTCACCGGGCTGCCCGTTCTCGGGATCGTCTCCCTCCTCGAAACGCCGGAGCGGAAGCGTAGGGAACTGGCCAGGCAGCTGCTGTTTGCCCTCTATTTCCTGGTCTGGGTCGGTGCCTTCGTGGGCGTCAATCTCATTCAGGGGGTGGATGCGGAGACCATCAGGGCGTTGATTCCCTGGGAGGGATAAGGAAATGAGCATCATCGAAAAGGCGGTCGGCAAGCTGGAGAAGGAGGGCGGCGGTCGCCGCGGTGACGAGACCGGTGGAGACACCCTGGCCGGCAGCAGCGCCGTCGAGGCGGGGGGGGCGGCAGCATCCGCTCCCCAGGATGTCCCGGCACCGGAGGCGGCATCCGAGGCCACGCTTCACGAAGTCGAAAAGGTGGAACTGCCGCTGGACAAGCTGGCGGAGATCGGCATGATCACGCCCGACAAGCCACGCAGCCAGATCGCGGAGGAGTTCCGGATCATCAAGCGGCCCCTGCTTCTCAATATCATGGGCGAAGGAGCGGCCATGGTGGACAACATCAACCTCATCATGGTGACCAGCGCATTGGCAGGAGAGGGCAAGACCTTTTCCGCCATCAATCTCGCCATGAGCATCGCCATGGAACAGGACAAGACGGTGCTCTTCGTGGATGCCGACGTCTCCAAGGCCACCGCGGCGACCCTGCTGGGCATCTCCAGCAAGCGGCCCGGGCTCATCGACCTGCTGGAGGACCCCACCATCCAGATGCGGGACGTGATGCTGCACACCAACGTCCCCAACCTCCGCATTCTCACGGCCGGCCGGCTGCACGACCGGGCCACCGAGTTACTGGCCAGCGAGGCCATGCACAGGCTGATGCTCGATCTCTCCAGGCGCTATCCCGACCGGGTCATCGTGTTCGACTCTCCCCCGTTGCTGCAGAGCACGGAGGCCGTGGTGCTGGCCAACCTCATGGGGCAGGTGGTCTTCGTGGTGGCCGCCGAGCAGACCAGCCAGGATGCCGTGACGGAAGCGGTCCACCTACTCAAGGGGGAGAAGATCATCGGCATGGTGTTGAACAAGAGCAGGCGGAGGATTTCCGCCAGATACGGGTACGGTTATGGCTATGGATATGGCAACTACCGCGTGGAGCCGGCGGAAGCCGGCTGATGGCTGCCGCATGAAGACGCGGAAGAGATTCCTGCCCAGCCTTGTCGGGGCCATTGCGCTGGCGGTTGTGGCGGAGCCGGCGATGACGGCCGAGTGGGTCTTTTCCGAAGGCCTGTTGCTCAGTGAAGCCTACACGGACAACGTGTACCTCTCGGAGACGGATACGGAAGGCCGCTGGATGACCATCGTCTCGCCGCATTTCGTGCTTACCGGCCAGGGGCGGCGGATGTCGATGGAACTGGCGGCCGCCTTCCAGTTCGCCAGTAACACCGAAGAGAACTTCTATCCCCAGGTTCGGGGATCCCTCACCAGCGAGCTCATCGAAAAGCGGTTTTTCGTGGATGCCTTCGTCAACGCGGACCAAGTGACCATTGATCCCCTGAAACCCGCTGGTTCGCCCATCAATGCCACCGGCAACCTCGCCACCACCTATTCCGTCGGTTTCAACCCCTACTGGGTGGAACACTTCGGCAGCTTTGCCGACCTGCGCCTCGACTATGATTACCAGCGGGAGTTCTTCACTGGTGGGGACAACACCCCCAATGACCGGGAGTTCAACAACTTCTACTTCGATCTGGCCAGCGGGCGAGCGTTCAGCATTTTCGACTGGAGCCTGTACGGTTCCTACCAGCACACCTCTTACCAGGGAAACAGCGGATCGAACACCACCTTCAAGTCTCTCAACGCCCGCCTTGGCTACGCCCTGACGCGCCATCTGTCCCCCTATGTGACCCTTGGCCGGGAGTGGAACTCCTACCAGACGACGGGACGCCGCCGGGGCGGTGACATGTGGCTGGTGGGAGCGGTGTGGACGCCCAACCCGAGGGTGACGCTCGACGCCGGCTACGGCTACCGCTTTTTCGGCCACTATCCCTACGTCGATTTCACCTATCGCCACCGTCGGAGTACGTTGCGCCTGAGTTACACGGAAGACATCGGGTCCGGCTATCAGCCTCTCGACCAGTCTGGTCTCCTCCCTACCACCAACCTGGCGGGCAACCCGGTCAACCCCTTTTCCGGCAGTCCGGGGGCGGTAAACGCGGCGCAGAATGTAGATGCCTTCAACTATGATGGTGCCTACGTGGACAAGCGTTTCAAGGCGGCCTACCTGCTGCAGGGCAAGCGCACCTCCTTCGGCTTGGACGCCAGCTATTCGGACAAGACCTACGGCGACGGCACGCCGGGCCTGCTGGAATGGATCCTGGGGCTCCGCCTGAGCCGCCAGCTGGGACGGCAGCTCTCCGCGGATGCCCGCACCAGCTGGGAGCGGACCGAGACGGACGATGGTTTCCGGGCCGATACCTGGGACCTGGGATTTGGCGTCACCCGCCAGCTGGGCCCCAGCACACACCTGCGGTTCAGCTACACCCATGCGCAGCGTGACTCCAACCGTCCGAACGACGACTACACGGAGAACCGCTTTGCTCTCGTGCTGAATGTCCCCCTGACAGGACTGGCGAAGCATGCCGGATTCTGAACGCGGGCCGCAGGTTCTCTGCGTCGTCGGCGCCCGTCCCAACTTCATGAAGATCGCGCCGGTGATGCGCGCTCTCAGACAGCCGGGGCGCCGGCTTTCCGCGCGGCTGCTGCACACCGGCCAGCACTACGACGAGGCGATGAAACACGCCTTCTTCCAGCAGCTGGGCATCCCGGAACCGGACATCGACCTCGAGGTGGGGTCGGGCAGCCACGCAGTGCAGACCGCCGAGATCATGCGCCGCTTCGAGCCGGTGCTGGACGAGCGTCCCCCCGCCGCGGTACTGGTGGTGGGGGACGTCAACTCCACCATCGCCTGTGCCCTGGTGGCGGTGAAGAAGGGAATTCCCGTGGTCCACGTGGAGGCGGGGCTGCGCAGCGGCGATCGCAGCATGCCCGAGGAGATCAACCGGATCCTCACCGACCAGATCTCCGACCAGCTCTTCATCACCGAGCGTTCCGCGCGGGACAACCTGCTGCGCGAAGGCGTGGCCGGGGAGAAGATCCACTTCGTCGGCAACGTGATGATCGACACCCTGAGGTTCAACCTCGACAAGGCCGTGCCGGCGGAGCACACCCTGGCGCCTTTTCCCGGGGTGGGTTCGGATTACGGGCTGCTCACCCTGCACCGTCCTTCCAACGTGGACGATCCGGCGGTGCTGCGTGAGCTGCTCGGGCTGCTGGCAGAGTTGTCTGGCGAGCTGCCGCTGGTCTTTCCCGTGCACCCGCGCACCCGCCAGGCCATCCAGCGGGCCGGTCTCGGGGAGCTTCTCGACGGAAGCGGCATCCACCTGACCGATCCCCTGGGTTACCTGGAGATGCTGGGGCTGATGAAGGCGGCCCGCCTGGTGCTCACCGATTCCGGCGGCATCCAGGAGGAGACCACCGCCCTGGGCGTGCCCTGCATCACGTTGAGGGAAAACACGGAGCGGCCGATCACCGTGGAGGAGGGCACCAACACCATCACCGGGAACGATCCGGAACGGGTCCGCGCGGTGTTCCGGGAGATCATGGACACCGGTGGCAAGCGGGGCAGGGTGCCCGAGTTGTGGGATGGCCGCGCCGCCGAGCGCATCGTGGACGTGCTGGAGGCGTGGCTCGCTCCCACAGCCTGAAGTTTGCTGGAAAGGAACCGTGATCACCAATGCCATGACCGTGGATGTGGAGGACTGGTTCCAGGTCTCCGCCTTCGAGCCGCACATCGAGCGTGAAGCCTGGGAACGGCTGCCGTGCCGGGTGGAAGCCAACGTGGAGCGCATCCTCGGGCTGTTCGACGAGCGCGGCATCCGGGCCACCTTCTTCACCCTGGGCTGGGTGGCCGAGCGCTTTCCCGGCGTGGTGCGGAAGATCGTGGAGCAGGGGCACGAGCTGGCCAGCCATGGCTGGTCCCATGTGCGCGTCACCCGGCAGGATCCCGCCGCCTTCCGTGAGGACGTGATCCGCACGAAGGCGCTGCTGGAGGACCTGGGCGGTGTGCCGGTGCTGGGTTACCGGGCGGCCAGCTACTCCATCGGCGCCGGCAACCTCTGGGCCTGGGACGTGCTGGCCGAGGCGGGTTACCGCTACAGCTCTTCCGTGGTGCCGGTGCGCCATGATCTCTATGGCATGCCGGAAGCGCCGCGCTTCGCCTTCCAGGCGGTCGACGGGAAGCTGCTGGAGGTTCCGGTGACCACCCTGGTCGTCGCGGGACGCAATGTCAATTTCGGTGGAGGAGGCTGGTTCCGGCTCTTTCCCTACGCCCTCACCCGTGCCGCCTTCCGTCGGGTCAACGGGAAGGAGAAGCAGCCCTGCATCTTCTATTTCCATCCCTGGGAGATCGACCCGGACCAGCCGCGCGTGGAAGGGGTCGGGCCCAGGACCCGGTTTCGCCACTATCTCAACCTGCACCGCACCGAGGGACGGCTGCGGCAGCTGCTGAAGGACTTCTCATGGGACCGGATGGACAGGATCTTTCTCGGGGAGGCGGCGTGACCCTCTCCGTCGCGGAACTCGATGCCGCCGGCGAAGCGCGCTGGGACGAGTTCGTCGTGCGTCACCCCGGGGCCACCTTCTTCCACCGCGCCGGCTGGAAGCACGTGCTGGAAGAGGCCTTCGGGCACGCCACCCATTTTCTCTACGCCGAGCGGGGCGGGGCGATCTCGGGCATCCTGCCCCTGGCGCAGGTGAAGAGCCTGCTCTTCGGCAACAGCCTCGCCTCCACGCCCTTCTGCGTCTACGGGGGTGTGGTGGCCGACGACGCGGAGACCGAAAAGGCACTCGTCGAGGCGGCAAAGGCGCTGGCGGAGCGCCTGGGCGTGGATGCCCTGGAACTGCGCAACCGCCGGCCGCTGGAGGGCGACTGGGCGGTCAAGGAGCTCTACGCCACCTTCCGCAAGCCCATCTCGGAGGATCCCGAGGAGAACCTCAAGGCCATCCCGCGCAAGCAGCGCGCCATGGTGCGCAAGGGGATCAAGGCGGGACTCGTGAGCGAGGAGGACGACGGCTGGGAACGGCTTTACCGCGTCTACTCGGAGAGCGTGCGGAACCTGGGCACGCCGGTCTTTTCCCGCCGCTACTTCCACATCCTGCGCGAGGTGTTCGGCGACGACTGCCGGGTGCTCATGGTGCGGCACGGTGACGAGGACATCGCCGGCGTCATGAGCTTCTACTTCCGCGACGAGGTGCTGCCCTACTACGGCGGCAGCCGCCCCGTGGCGCGCCGGCTCAAGGGCAACGACTTCATGTACTGGGAGCTGATGCGGCGCTCGGGGGAGGCGGGCATCCGGCTGTTCGATTTCGGCCGCAGCAAGAAGGGCACCGGTGCCTACAGCTTCAAGAAGAACTGGGGGTTCGAACCCGAGCCCCTGCACTACCAGTACCACCTGGTGAAGGCGAAGGCGGTGCCCGAGGTCAACCCCATGAACCCGAAGTACCAGCTCTTCATCCGGGCCTGGAAGCGGCTGCCGCTGCCGGTGGCCAACTTCCTGGGTCCCTTCCTGGCCAGGAGTCTCGGCTGAAGGCCATGAAACCGGCGCTGCTCTTTCTCAGCCACCGCATCCCCTATCCCCCCAACAAGGGCGACAAGATCCGTTCTTTCCACCTGCTGGAATACCTGGCGCGGCGTTACCGGGTTCACCTGGGCACCTTCGTGGACGACCCCGATGACTGGCAGTACCTCTCCGCACTCGACCGTTGGTGCGAGAGCCGCATGGTGCGGCCCCTCCACCCGCGGCGCGCCAGGCTGAAGAGCCTGGCAGGGCTGGCCACCGGCGAGCCGCTGACCCTGCCCTACTACCGGGACGGCAGGCTGTCGGCCTGGGTGCGGCAGGTGCTGGAGGAACAGGATGTCGGCCACGTGCTGATCTACTCCTCTGCCATGGCCCAGTACCTGCTCGGAGAGGAGGGCTGGCGGGGACGGGTGGTGATGGACCTGGTGGACGTGGACTCGGACAAGTGGCGCCAGTACGCGCAGAGCCGCAGCTGGCCCATGAGCTGGATCTACCGCCGCGAGGCGGAGAGACTACTGCGTTTCGAGCGCACCGCCGGCGCCGCCTTCGACGCGACCCTGCTGGTCTCGGAGGAGGAGGCGGCGCTCTTCAGACGACTGGCACCCGAGGTGGCACCGCGGGTGCATGCCCTGCGCAACGGGGTGGATGTGGCCTACTTCGACCCGGCGGTGGAACATCCCTCGCCCTACGAGGGGCCCGGGCCTCACCTGGTCTTCACCGGCGCCATGGACTACTGGCCCAACGTGGACGCCGTGGCCTGGTTCGTGGAGGAGGTGATGCCCCGCCTGCGGGCCGGGTTCCCCCGGCTGGAGTTCCATGTCGTCGGCAGCCGGCCCACCGAGCGGGTACGGGAGCTGGCCGGTGAGCCCGGTGTGCGCGTCACCGGCGCGGTGCCGGATATTCGCCCCTACATCGCCCACGCGGATGCCGCGGTGGCGCCCATGCGCATCGCCCGCGGTATCCAGAACAAGGTGCTGGAGGCCATGGCCATGGCGCGACCGGTGGTGGTGTCGCCCATGGGCGCCGAGGGGATCGAGGCCGAGGCGGAACGCGAGCTGCTGGTGGCGGAGTCGAGAGAATCGTTCGCCAGGGTGCTTGCCGACCTGCTGCAGGACGGGAAACGGGCGGCGGCGCTCGGCCGGGCGGCGCGCGAGCGCGTGGTGGCGGAGTACGGCTGGGAGCGGACCCTGCCGCTGCTCGACCGCTGGTTTCCCAGAGACGAGGGATAGCCGGCATGGGCCGGGGAGGTGAAACGCCGCGGGTGGTGCACGTGATCCACAGCCTGGGCACCGGTGGCCTGGAGAACGGCCTGGTCAACCTCGTCAACCGTACGCCGCCCGGGCGGTACCGCCACGCCATTCTCTGTCTCACGGAGTCGGGCAGTTTCGAGCGGCGCCTGTCCGACCCGTCCGTGCCCGTGGTCGCGCTGCGCCAGGCGCCGGGACACCGTTTCGGCGACTACCTGGAGGTGTGGAGGGCGCTGCGCGCGCTGGAGCCCGCCATCGTTCACACCCGCAACCTGTCGGCGCTGGAGGCGCAGGTTCCTGCCTTCTTCCTGCCGGGCGTGAAGCGGGTACACGGTGTGCACGGCCGGGATGTGTTCGACCTGGAGGGGAAGAACCGGAAATACAACCTGTTGCGCAAAGCGATCCGGCCGTTCGTGGGACAATACACCACGGTGAGCCAGGATCTTCGGCGCTGGCTCATCGAGGTGATCGGCGTGCCGCCGGAGCGGGTGGTGCAGATCTACAACGGCGTGGACCAGGAACGGTTCTGCCCCGGCCCCCGCCGGCCGGAACTGGCGCCCCCGGGGTTCCTCGGTGAAGGGAGCCTGGTGGTGGGCACCGTGGGAAGGCTGGCGGCGGTGAAGGATCAGGCCACGTTGCTGCGTGCCTTCGCCAGGCTCTGCGAGGACGATGCCGGCCTGGCGAAGCGCCTGCGGCTGGTTCTGGTGGGCGACGGCCCCGAGCGGGAGCCGCTGAAGGCGCTGGCCGCCGAACTGGGGATCGGGGAGCGAACCTGGTTCGCCGGCGACCGTGACGAGGTGCCCGAGCTGCTGAGGCTGTTCGATCTCTTCGTACTGCCGTCGCTTGGGGAGGGGATCTCCAACACCATCCTCGAGGCCATGGCCACCGGGCTGCCGGTGGTGGCGACGGAGGTGGGAGGCAACCCCGAGCTGGTGACCCCGGGAGAGAACGGCCTGCTGGTGCCGTCCGCCGATGCCGACGCGCTGGCGCAGGCCCTGCTGGCGCTGCTGAGGGATGCGCAGCAAAGGCGTACCATGGGCGAGGCTTCGCTGGCACGCGTGCGGCGGGACTTCCACTGGGACAGGACGGTGGCGCGTTACCTGGAGGTGTACGACCGGTTGCTGCAGGCGGGATGAACCCCGCGGCTTGGGAAGGCGTCCACGGCAGCTGCTGACGGGACGTCCGAGGCCAGGGGTGAGCGGGACCGGAAGTCCAATGGACTTCCGCAGCCCGCGAACGCCCCACCAGGGATGGTGGGGCTGGGCTTTGGCGCGAAGCAGGGACTGTGCAGCGCCAAAGGCCGAGGCCGAGCGTACATGGATGTACTCGTAGCGGTCCCGTCAGCAGCTGCCGTGGATGCCGTGAGGCGCTGGACAGTGCGCCTTCACAACGAGGGAATCAACCAAGAGAACAAGACAGGATGTGCGGAATCACCGGAATATTCGACATGCGGGGCGAAGGCGAGATCTCGCGCGACCTTCTCTCCCGCATGAACGAGACCCAGTTCCACCGGGGACCGGACGAGGGGGGCATGCACCTGGAGCCGGGCGTGGGGCTGGCCCACAGGCGTCTCTCCATCATCGACCTCTCCAGCGGACAGCAGCCGCTCTTCAACGAAGACCACAGCGTGGTGGTCACCTACAACGGCGAGATCTACAACTTCCCCGAGCTCACCCGCGAGCTGCAGGCCCTGGGCCACATCTTCCGAACCCACTGCGACACCGAGGTGATCGTCCACGCCTGGGAGGAGTGGGGCGAGGCCTGCGTGGAGCGCTTCCGCGGCATGTTTGCCTTCGCCCTGTGGGACCGCAACCGGGGGGAGCTCTTCCTGGCACGTGACCGGCTGGGCATCAAGCCTCTCTACTACGCGGCGCTCTCCGACGGGACCTTCGTCTTCGGTTCGGAACTGAAGGCGCTGCAGGTGCACGGCAGGCTCCCGCGCGACATTGATCCCCTGGCGGTGGAGGAGTACTTCGCCTTCGGTTACGTGCCCGAACCGCGCACCATCTACCGTGGTGTCTTCAAGCTGCCGCCCGGGCACAGGCTCACCCTGAAGCGGGGTGAACCCCTGCCCGAACCGCGGGCCTACTGGGACGTGCCCTTCGAGGTGCGCACGCCGGCAGACGAGCAGGCGCTGATGGACGAACTGATGGCGCGCTTCGAGGAGGCGGTGCGCATCCGCATGGTGGCCGAGGTTCCCCTGGGTGCCTTCCTCTCCGGCGGTGTGGACTCCAGCGCCGTGGTGGCGGCCATGGCGGGACTCTCCGAGGAGCCGGTGAACACCTGCTCCATCTCCTTCGGCGACCCCCGCTTCAACGAGGCCAGGTATGCCGCCATGGTGGCGGAACGCTTCCACACCGCCCACCGGGTGGAGCAGGTGGATCCCGACGATTTCGACCTGGTGGACCACCTGGCCGATCTCTACGACGAACCCTATGCCGACAGTTCGGCGCTGCCCACCTACCGGGTCTGCGAGCTGGCGAAGAAACAGGTGACCGTGGTGCTCTCCGGCGATGGCGGCGACGAGAACCTGGCCGGCTACCGGCGCTACCGCTGGCACACCTACGAGGAGCGCATGCGCGCCCTGGTGCCGGCGTCGCTGCGGCGTCCCCTCTTCGGCCTGCTCGGCAGGTTCTACCCCAAGCTCGACTGGGCGCCGAGGATCTTCCGCGCCAAGAGCACCTTCCAAGCCATGGCGCGCGATGCCCTGGAGGGCTACCTGCACAGCGTCTCCATTCTCTCCGACGAGATGCGCGAGAAGCTCTTCAGCGACCGCCTCAAGCGCGAGCTGCAGGGATACCGGGCGGTGGAGGTGTTCCGCCGCCACGCGCGCAATGCGCCCACCGACCATCCCCTTTCGCTGGTACAGTACCTGGACATGAAGACCTACCTGCCCGGCGACATCCTCACCAAGGTGGACCGCGCCAGCATGGCCCACGCCCTGGAGGTGCGGGTGCCCATCCTGGACCACGAGCTGGTGGAGTGGATCTCCGGATTGCCGCCGGAGACGAAGCTGCGCGGCCGCGAGGGCAAGTACCTTTTCAAGAAGGCCCTGGAGCCGGTGCTGCCCCGCGAGATCCTCTACCGTCCCAAGATGGGCTTCGCCGTTCCCTTGGCGGGCTGGTTCCGTGGCCCGCTGAAGGAGCGGGTGCGGGAGGGGGTGCTGGGTGGCGTCATGGCCGACTCCGGCCTGTTCGACCACGACTACCTGAAAAAGCTGGTGGATCAGCACCAGTCGGGGATCCGGGACTACAGCGCCTCCCTCTGGACGCTGCTCATGTTCGAATCCTTCCTGCGCAAGGAGGAGCGCATCGCATGAAGATCCTGCACGTTCTCGACCACTCCATTCCCCTGCACAGCGGCTACACCTTCCGCACCCGGGCCATCCTGGAACAGCAGCGGGCGCTGGGGTGGGAGACCGCCCACGTCACCAGCAGCAAGCATCGCGCCGGGGAAGCCGACGAAGAGACGGTGGACGGCCTGCACTTCTATCGCACCCCTCCCGCCGGAGGGGTGCTTGCCCGCCTGCCGGTGGTGAACCAGTGGGCGGTGGTGACGGGCCTCGAAGAACGGCTCGACGAGGTGATCCGCAGGGAGCGCCCGGACCTGCTGCACGCCCATTCACCCAGCCTCAACGGGCTGGCGGCGCTGCGCGCGGGAAAGCGGCACGGCCTTCCCGTGGTCTACGAGTGCCGCGCCTTCTGGGAGGATGCGGCCGTGGATCACGGCACCAGCCGGGAAGGCGGGCTGCGCTACCGCCTCACACGGGCCCTGGAGACCCACGTGTTCCGCGAGGCCGACGCCGTCACCACCATCTGCGAGGGGCTCAAGCGCGACATCGTCGCCCGGGGCATTCCCGAGGAGAAGATCACGGTGATTCCCAACGCGGTGGACCTGGAGCGCTTTTCCCTGGAGGGGGTGCACGACCCGGAGCTGGCGGCGAGCCTCGGCCTGGAAGGCAAGGTGGTGCTGGGTTTTCTCGGCTCCTTCTACGCCTACGAGGGGCTGATGCTGCTGGTGGAGGCGCTGCCGGGCATTCTCGAGCGGGTTCCCGAGGTGCGCCTGCTGCTGGTGGGAGGGGGGCCCCAGGAACGGGCGCTGAAGGAACGGGTGGCGCAGCTGGGACTGTCCGACAAGGTGGTCTTCACCGGCCGCGTGCCCCACGAGTCGGTGGCCGGCTACTACCGGCTGGTGGACATCCTGGTCTATCCCCGCCTGAGCATGCGGCTCACCGACCTGGTGACGCCGCTCAAGCCGCTGGAGGCGATGGCCCAGGGCAAGCTGGTGCTGGCGTCCGACGTGGGGGGGCACCTCGAGCTCATCAAGGATGGCATCAACGGCCGGCTGTTCCGTGCCGGTGACCGTGAGTCGCTGGAGGAGGCGGTGGCCGGGCTGGTCCGGGAAAGGGAGCAGTGGCAGAAGTTCCGGGACAGCGGGCGCCGCTTCGTGGAGGAGGAGCGCAACTGGCCGCGCAGCGTGGGCCGCTACCGGCGCGTCTACGCCAGGGTTCTCTCGGAAAGGCCCGCCGTGCTGGCTTCGGCCGGGGAGGGATGAGGGAGATGGAGATCGCGGAAAAGGGAGCGGCGGCACCGCTGTCCGGTGGACGGGAGCGTAGGTTCCTGCCCTGGCTGCTCGGAGGGCTCTACCTGGCCGTCTACGGCCCCACCCTGGCCTGGCTCTGGCACCGATGGACGTTGAGCATCTGGTACAACGGGCACGGCATCCTGATCACCCTGGTGGTGGCCTGGCTGGTGCGCGAGGAGCTCAGGCGGTTCGAGGGGCAGCCGCGGGACGCCAATCCCTGGGGGTTCCTGCTTCTGGTGCCGGCGCTGGCGCTGCACATGCTCGACACCGGCATCCACTCCCAGCTCCTCTCCGCCTTCTCCCTGGTGCTCGGGCTGCCCGGGCTCTCCCTGCTGCTGCTGGGCACCGAGCGGACGCGCGCCATCATCTTTCCCCTGCTGGTGCTCTTCCTCACCCTGCCGATCCCGCTGGTCTTCACCGAGTCCATCCACCTCTTCCTGCGCCACGTAACGACCGCCGCCTCTGCGTGGATCCTGCCCTACGTCGGGATTCCCGTCTTCGCCAGCGGCACCCTGCTGGAGACGCCCAACGGCTCCCTCATGGTGGCCGACGCCTGCAGCGGTTTCTCCACCCTCTACGCCACCGTCACCGTGGCCGTGCTCACCGCCTATGCCACGAGCAGCCGGTGGCGCCGGGCGGCGGTCCTGCTGGTGGCGGTGCCGCTCGCCATCGTCGTCAACGTGGCACGAGTGGTGGTGCTGACGGTGCTGGTGGACCGCTTCGGACTCGACGTGCTGCACACCTCGGCGCACGAGCTCTCGGGCATGGCAACCTTCGCCGTGGCGCTGCCCCTCATCTTCTGGCTGGGATACGAACCGAGAAAGCGGGAGGACGGGTCGTGATCGCGCTGCGCTACGTGCCCTGGGTGATCCTCCTGCTGGCGGTGGCGCTGGTGCCCACCGTGATCCACCAGTACCTGGGCATGGAGGAGGACGACGGGCGCGGGACGGCCGCCGTGCCGCAGGAGCTGGCGGGTTTCCGGGGGCGTCCCACCGAGCGCCGGCGGGCCTGGGGCGAAGCCACCTTTGGCGCCAGGGACTGGTTCGAGCGAATCTACGAGGGCCAGGATGGGCGAATCCGTCTCTTCGTGGGTCGCTCCTACGACCAGAAGCGGATCTACCACCATCCGGAGATTGCCCTCTCGCGCGGCATCGATCTGGAGCCGGAAAAACTGGTGGAACTGGGGGACGGCATCCCGGTTCACCTCATGCGGGAGAAGGACGGGCGCGGCGTGGCGGCCTATGTCCTGCTCTACGACGACCGCTTCATCGTCGATCCCGTGGCCAACCAGTTGCGCACCGCGCTGTGGCAGCTGTTCCATCCGCGCAGGTCCATCACGCTCTTCTACGTGGCGGACCGCGAGCTGCCCGCGGGGACACCCTTCGAGGGGAGTGCGGCCGCGAGGATCCTGCGGGAGGCGATCGACAGTTTCAGGGAGCAGCAGTGAGTGGCCCGGCCGGCGCTCATCGTCTTCTCGACCCTGTTTCCCCACGGCGGCGCACCGGGGGCCGGCCTCTTCATCCGTGAGCGGATGTTCCGCGTTGGAAGGGAGCTGCCGCTGGTGGTGGTCTCGCCCCGTCCCTGGTTTCCGGGCCAGGGGCTGATCCGGCGTTTCCGGCCCCGTTTCCGGCCGCCGGCCCCGCACGAAGAGATCCAGCAGGGGGTGCGGGTCTATTTTCCCCGGTTCCTGGCACTGCCCGGCGTGCTGCGCCGCCTGGACGGCTTCTTCATGGCACTGGGGAGCTACCGGCTCGTCCGGCGACTGCAGCGCGAGGAGGGGTTCAATCTCATTGATGCCCACTTCGCCTACCCCGACGGCTATGCCGCCACACGCCTAGGACGCTGGCTGAAACTCCCGGTGACCATCACCCTGCGGGGCACCGAGGTGCCCCATGCGCGCAGGCCGGCGTTGCGGCGCCGCCTGCTCGCGGCACTGTGGGATGCGGACTGGGTCTTCTCCGTCTCCGCGGCCCTCAGGAACCACGTCGTGGCGCTGGGCGCACCGGAAGAGAAGATCGAGGTGGTGGGCAACGGCGTGGACCCGGAGAAGTTCCGGCCGGTGCCGAAACAGGAAGCCAGGGAGCGGCTCGGGCTCGAAGGGGAGGGGCCGGTGCTCATCACGGTGGGTGGGCTGGTGGAGCGCAAGGGCTTTCACCGGGTGATCGAGCTGCTGCCCCGGCTTCTTCGGCGCCACCCGGAGCTGGTCTACCTGGTGGTGGGCGGGCCGAGTCCGGAAGGGGACTGGAGCCAGCGGCTGCGCCAGCAGGTTTCGTCCCTGGGGCTGGAGGAGCGGGTTCGCTTCCTGGGCCCGGTGGCGCCCCGGGAGCTCAGGTACCCCCTGTCCGCCGCGGACCTCTTCGTGCTGGCCACCAGCAACGAGGGCTGGGCCAACGTCTTCCTCGAGGCCATGGCCTGCGGCCTGCCGGTGGTGACCACCGACGTCGGCGGCAACCGGGAGGTGGTGTGCAGCGACACCCTGGGCATCGTGGTGCCTTTTGGGGAGCCGGAACCACTGGCCGATGCCCTGCTCGAGGCGTTGGAGCGGGAGTGGGACCGGGAGGCGATCATCGCCCATGCCCGGGCCAACAGCTGGGACGGAAGGGTGCGCACGCTGGTGGCGACCTTCGAAAGAGTGATCCGTGAACGGGAGAGGAGGGAGCCATGAGCCTCTACACGAAACTGGTGTCATCTGTTCTGTTCCCGCTCCATGAGCGGCTGAAGGGACACGACAGCGTGGCCGTCCGGCGGGAGATGGAGCGTACCCAGTGGCTGCGGCCGGAAGAACTCCGGCAGCTGCAGCTGGAGCGGCTGCGGCGGTTCCTGCAGGAGGTGTGCGAGCACGTGCCCGCCTGGCGGGAACGGTTCGCCGACCTGGACTTCGATCCCGGCTCCCTCGCCTCGCTCGAGGAGCTGCAGCGGTTGCCGCTCACCGACAAGGCCTTCATCCGCCAGAACACGGAGCAGCTGAAAGCGGACGACGCGCGCGGGCTGGCCAGGTTCAATACCGGGGGCTCCAGTGGCGAGCCGCTCATCTTCTACATCGGCAGGGAGCGGGTGAGCCACGACGTGGCGGCCAAGTGGCGGGCCACCCGCTGGTGGGACGTCGACATCGGCGATCCCGAGATCGTGGTCTGGGGCTCTCCCATCGAGCTGGGCGCCCAGGACCGCGTGCGCCAGGTACGGGATGCCCTGCTGCGCACCCGGCTCCTGCCCGCCTTCGAGATGTCAGAGGAGAAGCTCGACGACTTCGTCCGGCAGATCCGCCGCATGCGGCCGCGCATGCTCTTCGGCTACCCCTCCGCCCTGGCGCACATCGCCGCCCACGCGGAGAAGCGGGGAATCGCCATGGACGACCTCGGCATCCGTGTCGCCTTCGTCACCTCGGAACGGCTCTACGACCACCAGCGGGAGCGCATCTCCCGGGTCTTCGGCTGTCCCGTGGCCAACGGCTACGGCGGAAGGGATGCCGGTTTCATCGCCCACGCCTGTCCCGAGGGTGGCATGCACATCACCGCCGAGGACCTCATCGTGGAGATCGTCGACCGGGAGGGAAGGGTACTGCCGCCGGGAGAGAGCGGGGAGATCGTGGTGACCCACCTGGCCACCCGGGACTTCCCCTTCATCCGGTACCGCACCGGGGACGTGGGGATCCTCGACGAGCGCACCTGTTCCTGCGGCCGGGGGCTGCCGCTGCTGAAGGAGATCCAGGGACGCACCACCGATTTCATCGTGGCCCGGGACGGCACCGTGCTGCATGGCCTCGCGCTCATCTACGTGCTGCGCGACCTGCCCGGCGTGGCGGAGTTCAAGATCGTGCAGGAGAGCCTGGATCTCACCCGCGTGCAGATCGTGCGCGGGCCGGAATACTCCGCCGACGCCGAAGCGCAGATCCGCGAGGTCTTCCGCAAGCGCCTGGGTGCGGAGGTGGAGATCGACATCGAGTACGTGGAGCGCATCGAGGCCGAGAAATCGGGCAAGTTCCGCTACGTGGTGAGCCGCGTCTCCGTCTGAACGCCTTCCGCTGGCGAATCACCGCTTCTGAGAAGCGGTTCCCGAATCCCTTCTCCCGTAGCTGCTATAGGTAGCAACAGGCGGCTTCCACAACGAGGGGGTGACATCATGGAGGGAACGGGTCCAATCAGCGCGACAGCATGGCCGAGGACTGCGGGGCACTCCACGGGAACGGGAGAACTGGTACGGTTCGTCCGGCCCCTTCGGGAAGCGGGCGAGCGTCGCGGCGAGTTCAGCTTCACCCAGCTCCACGTGGAAGTGGCGCGCAACGCCACGGGCGACTTCAATCCCTTCCACGATCCCGTCCGGTGGCGGCAGGTGCGCAACAACCGGTTCGGCGCACCCATCGTGCTCGGCTTCCAGCTGGAGATGCTGCTCGCCCACGCGGTCACGGAGCGGCACCTGGCCGAGGGCGATGCCGGTTCGGATGCCGGGCGGCCGGGGAGGTTCGCCTCTTTCCGTTTCACTTTCGCCGACGTGGTACGGGTGGGCGAGCCGGTGGAGGTCGAGGTGAAACCGACCCGCCGGAGCCGGCGGGCGGGCGGCACCAGGACCAACCGCGTACTGCTGCGCAAGCGGGGACGGCCGGTGGTGACCGGTCGCGTGGAGTATCTCCGCGAACGGCCGGCCGGGCTGGGGCTGGATTTCAGGCCGCCCGCGGAGCTCTTCGATCTGCCGAACCGGAGCAGGCTGGCCGGCGGGCGCTATTTCCTCAAGCACAGGTCGCTGCAGGTCAGCGACGCCAAGAACTTTCTCGCCGGCTCCCAGGTGGTGCCCTGCCGCTACTTCGACGAGCTGGAGGGCAGGGCGCATTTTCCCGCGCTCTTTCCCCTGTCGCTCATCTCCTCGGCCCTGCTGGAGAAGGCCGCCTCGGAGGGCTACGACTTCATCGAGCGGCCGCTGGTCTATACTTCCCACCTCTTCCACGTGGATCTCGGCCGGCTGGAACGGCTGCGGGACGGAGAACTGCTTCACCTGCTGGTGGAGGGGCCGCTGCCCCAAGCGAAGGAACAGGTGCGCTCCCGCTACCGGTGCGTCGGCCTGCTTTCCCGTGGCCGCCTGCTGTTCACCGCGGAGATCGGGCTCTCGCCGCTGGAGAAGTGAGCCGGTCCCGGACCTCCCCCCGTCCCGCCTCTTGAATTGGCGCCCCGGGGCCTAAATGTTACCCTGAGAATCGTAAGGATGGCGGAACCGCCGTGCACGGCGGTACACCGCTGTCGAAAACCGGGCGCTCTCCGGACGTGGCCGCGCCGCCTCCGGAGAGAGGTTCGGATATTCCCACCGCTAGCGAAGCGAGGTGCGCACATGGCGGGCGCCGTCATGGAACTTCCCGAACTGCGGGATCGCCGCTGGGTCTTCCGGGATCGCGCACACGCCGGAAAGGTGCTCGCTTCCATGCTCGGCGACTACCGGAACGGGAACGGCCTGGTACTCGCTATCCCCGCGGGCGGCGTGCCCGTGGCTGCGGCCATGGCGGACACCCTGCATCTGCCTCTCGACCTCTGCGTGGTGAGCAAGATCCTGCTGCCCTGGACCACCGAAGCGGGTTTCGGCGCCGTGGCCTTCGACGGCAGCGTCTGGCTCAACCAGGCCTACATCGATCACTACCATCTCACCCCCCAGCAGATCGAGAAGGCCACGCAGGAGGCGCGGCGCAAGGTGGCCGCGCGGGTCCGGCGTTTTCGCGGCAATCGCCCCATGCCCGAGATGAGGGGGCGGCCCGTCTTCCTGGTGGACGACGGGCTGGCGTCGGGCGCCACCCTGCGGGCCGGGCTGGCCGCCCTCCGCCGGCAGGGTGCCGACCGGCTGCCGGTGGCCGTGCCCACGGCCCCGGCACTGGGCGCACTGGAGCTGGCGCGCGAAGCGGATGCGCTCTACTGCGCGAACGTGCGGGGTGGCGCCAGCTTCGCCGTGGCGGACGCCTACCAGCAGTGGTACGACGTGAGCGAAGCGGAGGTGGAAGAGATCCTGAAGGAGCGGGAGGTCCTGTAACCCGTGTTGCCGGGAGGTTCAGTGCAATGGAGATGGAAACCCGGGAAGTGATCGTGGATTCGGCGGGCGTGCCGTTGCCTGCCTTCCTCACGCGGCCCGCCGAATCCCGTGGGCTGGTGATCTTCGTGCACGGCAGCGGCAGCAGCCGTTTCAGCACGCGCAACCGTTTCGTTGCCGATCTCCTTGCCCGCGCCGGCCTGGCCACGCTCCTCTTCGACCTGCTCACGGAGGAGGAGGGGCGGCTGGACGCCATCACCGCCGAGCTGCGGTTCGACATTCCCCTGTTGACGGAACGCACCATGGGCACCCTGGACTGGGTGGCCGCCGAACTCGAATTCGGCCCCCCGGGGCTCTTCGGCGCCAGCACGGGAGCGGCGGCGGCACTGGGAGCTGCCGCGATGAGGCCCGATGGCGTGGCGGCGGTGGTCTCCCGTGGCGGGCGGCCGGACCTGGCCATTCCCGTCCTGCCGCGGGTCGAAGCACCTACGCTTTTCATCGTCGGTGAGCTGGATACCGTAGTGCTGGAACTCAACCGCAAGGCGGCCGCGGTGATGCGGGCGCCCTGGGAGCTTGCCATCGTTCCTGGTGCCACTCACTTGTTCGAGGAGCCGGGCACGCTGGAACAGGCTGCCGGGCTGGCGCGGGACTGGTTCCTCCGCCATCTGTTCCCTGAGGCCACCGGATAGACCCTTCATCCACCAAGGAGCACGAGCATGACGACGACCCTGAGTCACGAAGCATTGGAACGGTTCAGACAGATCCTGAAGGAGCGGGAACAGAACCTGCGCGAGGAGATCCACCAGGCCCTGCTGAAGGCCGACAGTGAACACTATGCAGAACTGGCCGGCCAGGTGCACGACACCGAGGAAGCCTCGGTGGCCGACATGCTGGTGGACCTCAACCTCGCCACCATCGACAAGTACGTGGAGGAACTGCGGGAGGTGGAACGGGTCCTGGGCCGCATGCAAGAAGGAGAATACGGCGTCTGCATCGACTGTGGCGGCCCCATCGGCGAGCCCAGGCTCCGCGCCAACCCGGTGGCGTTGCGCTGCGTCCGCTGCCAGGAGGTCTGGGAGAAGACCCACGCTGGGGGCGAGACGCCCGCGCTCTAGTGCGTTCCGGCTGGCGCTGGCGGTTCCGCTGGCAGAAGGTTATGCTGGGTAGGCTGCCGCCGGGGCAACGGTGAAAGGGATTGCACGATCATGGTCGACTACGGGAACGGAGTGGAGGTGCTGCCGGGACCCCGGGGCGCGGGCGGGGTGAACCGCGCCACCGGGCCGTCGCACCGGAGGGTGCGCGTATTTCTCGTTACGCTGATTCTCGCTCTCGCGGCGGGGCTGGCCTGGGACTTCCTGCGTCCGCCGCTCTACAGGGCCTCCGCCACCCTCCTCACCGTGGCACCGCCGGAGCTGGACCAGCCCAGTGCCGAGGCCGACGTCCAGCACGTGGCGATCCAGCGGCAGCGGCTGCTGAGCCGGAAGGTGCTGGAGGCGGTTTCGCGCGCGCTCCCGGAGAACGGGTCGGGTGAGCCGCCCGTGGACGCGGACCGGCTGCGCGCCATGTTGCAGGTCCTGTCGGTGCCCGATACCAACCTGGTGGAGCTACGCGCTGACGGTACGGAACCCCTTTTCCTCTCCGCGGTGGTGAACGCCTGGATCGACGCTTACCTTTCCGTGCGCGCCGAAGAGGTGGCTGCGCTGGAGGCCGGCACCTCCCGCGTGCTCAGGGAACGGTACCAGGCCCTCGGGCGCAAGATCGAGGAGAAAAGAGCGGCGCTGGAGCGGTTCCGCGAGCGCCACAGCATTCTCAGCACCGCGCGGGACGAGAACCAGGTGCTGGCACGCCTGAAAGGGCTGAACGATTCGCTCAATGCGGCCAACGAAGAGCGGGTCAAGGCCAGGGCGCGGCTCGACGCCATCGAGGCGGCCATCGCCCGTGGCGAGACCCTGGTTCCCGAGGAGGACAAGCGCAGCTACGCGGAGATGGTCAAGCGTGCGCAGGAGCTGCGGGAACAGGTGGCCGAGCTCCAGCGCCGTTACACCGACGAGTACATCGAACGCTCCCCGGCGCTGAAGGTGATCCCCGAGAAACTGGCCAGGCTGGAGCAGAAACTTCGCAGGTACCGCGAGGAGAGCAGGGCCCACCTGCTGGCCACTGCCCGCCAGGAGCACGCCGCCGCCGTGCAGACCGTGGCGGAACTGGAGGGGCAGCTGGAGTCGCTCAAGCGGGAGGCCTCCGAGTTCACCGCCCGCTTTTCCGAGTACGAAGCGATGCAGGAAGACCTGGCGAACCTGGAGGCCCTCTACCGGGAGCTGGAGGATCGCCTGGTGAAGGTGGAGATCAGCAACCGCAAGAAGTACCCGCAGGTGCAGGTGGTGGAGTGGGCCTATCCGCCTGCCGCACCGGTGTGGCCCCACTACTGGCGGGATGCGGCAATCGTGGCGGGCGCTTCGGTGGTGCTGGCGCTGCTCATGGTGTGGCTGGTGGAGTTCCTGCGGCCCGCGGCGCCCCCCGTTCAGCCCGCACTCGGGGTCACCCTCTACCCGGCCAACCCGGCACTGGGGCAGGGGGAGGCCGAAAGGGCGGCGCTCGAGCAGAGGCCGCAGGCGCTGCCTGCCCGCGCCGTGGTGGAGTTGGCGCCGGGAGAGATCCGGCAGCTGGTGGAGCACGGGGACCCCATCGCCAGGCAGCTGGTCGGACTGCTGCTGAGCGGGCTCAGCGTACAGGAGATCCTGCAGCTGGAAGCCGAGGACATCGACCCGGAGACGGGCGAGGTGGAGGTGAGGGGAAGATCCGCGCGCAAGGTGAGGCTGCCGCCCGCCATCCGGTCCTGGTATCTCGGGGAAGAGGGCGCCTGGCTGGCATGGAAGGAGCAGGAGGGCTTCGACGAAGGGGAACTCGAAGCGCGGCTGCAGCTGGCGGCCAGGGAAGCTGGGATTCCAGAGATCGAACGGGTGGACTCCGAAGCCCTGCGCAACAGTTACCTGCTCCACCTGGTGCGGCAGGGTGTGCGCCTGACCGATCTCGAACGGGTGGTGGGCGCCATGCCGGCCCGGCAGTTGCTCGAACTCGGCGCTCACGCGCCCGGAGGTCCCTCCCGGCCCGTTTCCGAGGTGGATACGGTCTACCCGCTGTTCGCCTGAGGCGGAGGAGACAGCCTCAAACCGCCTGGAAGAGGTACTCCTGGAAGCCGTTCTGCAGCAGCCTCGACTGCCACACCCCGAATCCCGGCATCAGCCGCTCCAGGGTGCGCTGGGCGTATCTCGGCGCTGCCGTGCAGCCACCGCATGCGTTCCGGGCTCATGAGCTGGAAACGGCCCGGACGCGCAGGCATCGTGGCCCTGGTGTGCACGAAGGCGTGCATCCAGGCGCCCCGGGCGGTGTGGGTGTGCAGGTGGTCCGCCAGGAGGACGAGACCCTCCTCGTCCAGGTAGTTGAGCAGGTCCCAGCAGAGGATCAGGTCGAACCGCGCGCTCCCGGCCAGTGGCAGCAGCCGCGCCGGCTCGGGAGGAGGCTGCTCCTCCTCTTCCCGCCGCCACTCGGCCAGCGTCTCCTCCAGGGATGCGACATGGAAGCGGCAGCGAAAGCGGGAGAAGAACTCGATGTGGTTGCCCGAGGCCGGGCCGAGGTCGAGGATTTCGTATTTTCTCTCGGGCTCCTTCTCCAGCGTCTCCACCAGGTGGTGAAAGGCGGGTGAACCCAGCTCTTCCGAGCCGGGTTCGGTCCTCGAGGGAGGTGCGGGGCTGCCACCCCTGGAGAAGAGCGCCATTTCGGCAGGAGGCGGGGATCAGGCGCTCTTGCTCTTGGGGGCGGCCTGCAGGGTGGGCGCTTCCGCCTTGGCGTCCATGTCGATGCTGCCCTTGAAGGAGGCGCCCTCCTCGAGGATCACCTTGGGCGCGATGATGTTGCCGCGCACCCGGCCCGAGGCGGTGATGGTCACCTTCTCCGCGCCGGTGAGGTCGCCGATGAGCTCGCCGCGCACGGTGATGGTCCGGGCGTAGGCGTTGGCCTTGATGCGTCCCTGCTCGCCCACCGTGAGGTTGTGCTCCTTCAGGTGGATGTTGCCCTCCACCTGGCCCTGGATGAGCAGGTCCTCGTCGCCGGTGAGTTCCCCGTTGAGCCGGATGGAGGGACCGATGGTGGTGGTCTGGCCACCGCCGGGGCTCGCCTTGGGCGCGGCCGGTTGCACGGGAGCGGGACTCTGGGCGGCTTCGCCCGTGGCTTTCTTCGACTTGTCGAACATGGTGGCTTGTCCTCTGGTGGGTTGGGAATGGCCTCTTGTAACCGTTTTGTTCCGGGCCTTTGTTGTCCGGCGTCTCATTTTTGCAAAAATTCAGTGGAGATGACAGGCGACCTGGTGGGGGGCTTCGCCGTCGTATATCTGTTTCAGAAGTGGTCTCCTTTCGGCGCAGACCGGCATCGCCTCGGGACAGCGGGTGCGGAAGGGGCAGCCCGAGGGTGGATCCAGGGGCGATGGCACCTCGCCCTGGAGGATGATCCGTTTCCTGCGCCGTTTCGGATCCGGGACCGGGATGGCCGACAGCAGCGCCCGTGTGTAGGGGTGCATGGGATCCCGGTAGAGGTCCGCGGCGGGTGCGATCTCCACCAGCCTTCCCAGGTACATCACGCCCACCTGGTGGCTGATGTGCTGCACCACCGCCAGGTCGTGGGAGATGAAGAGGAAACTGATGCCCAGCTCCCGCTGCAGCCGGCCGATGAGGTTGAGCACCTGGGACTGCACCGACACGTCCAGCGCCGACACCGCCTCGTCGGCGACGATGAACTTCGGATCCAGGGTCAGCGCCCGGGCGATGCCGATGCGCTGGCGCTGGCCGCCGGAGAATTCGTGGGGATAGCGGTGGAGCACCTGCGGGCCCATGCCCACGATGTCGAGGAGCTCCAGCACCTTCTCGCGCCTCGACCGGGGCGTGCCGATGCGGTGGATCTCCATGGGCTCGAGCAGTGTCTGCAGCACCGTGCGCCGGGGGCTGAGGGAGGCGTAGGGATCCTGGAAGATGATCTGCATGTGGCGCCGCGCCGCAGTGAGCCTCCCGCGGTCCAGCGCGGTGATGTCGGTGCCGTCCAGGATCACCCGGCCCGCGGTGGGTTCATGCAGGCGCAGGATGGCGCGCCCCAGGGTGGATTTGCCGCAGCCCGACTCGCCCACCAGGCCGAAGGTTTCCCCCCGCTTCACCTCGAAGCTCACGTCGTCCACCGCTTTCAGCCAGCCGGTGATGCGGCGGAAGAAGCCGCCGCGCACGGGAAAGTGCTTGCTGAGAGCCTGCACCTGCAGCAGGGGGGTATCACCTGTCATTCCGGGCACCTCGCGTACCGGTTGGGATGGTGGCAGGCCACGGCGATGTCGCAACGCAGTTCGAGCTTCGGCTCCCGGCGGTGGCACAGGTCGTCGGCCCTGGGGCAGCGGTCGGCGAAGCGGCAGCCCGGCGGCAGGTGGAGCAGGTCGGGCACCGAGCCGGGGATGGTGGGCAGCTCCGGCAGCTTCTCCTCGCGGATGCGGGGGATCGACTGGAGCAGCCCCTCGGTGTAGGGGTGGCGTGGTCGTTCGAAGAGGCACTCGACAGGCGCCTCCTCCACCACGCGGCCGGCGTACATCACCACCGCCCGGTGACAGGTCTCGGCCACCACCCCCAGATCGTGGGTCACCAGCACCACCGAGGTGCCCAATTGCTCCTGCAGCCGCACCATCTCGTCCAGCACCTGGGCCTGGGTGGTGACGTCCAGCGCCGTGGTGGGCTCGTCCGCCAGCAGCAGCTTGGGATTGCAGCTGAGCGCCATGGCGATCATCACCCGCTGGCGCATACCGCCCGACATCTGGTGGGGGTAGTCGTCGATGCGCTTCTCCGGCGAGGGGATGCCCACCAGCGCCAGCATCTCCACCGCGCGGTCGCGCGCCTGCCGGCGGCTCATGCCTTGGTGGCGCACCAGCACGTCGGTCATCTGGGTGGCGATGGAGAGGACCGGGTTGAGGGCGGTCATGGGTTCCTGGAAGATCATGGAGATCTCCCTGCCGCGGATGTGCCGGTACTCCGCTTCGGAGAGGGTGGCCAGTTCCCGCCCCTCGAGCCGGATGGAGCCGGAGACGATGCGCCCCGGCGGCGAGGGCACCAGTCCCAGCACGGCCAGCGCCGTCACCGTCTTGCCGCAGCCCGACTCGCCCACCAGCCCCAGGGTCTCGCCGGGCACCAGGTCGAAGCTTACGCCGTCGATGGCGCGCACCAGGCCCCGCTCGGTGGAGAATTCCACCACCAGGTCGCGGACGCTGAGCAGGGGGCGGGTCATGATCTTTCCGGCTCCTTTTCTTTCCTCCGGACGGTCGGAGGGGTGGCAGGGGGTTGTCGGGCAGACTTCGGCAGCAGGGATGCTGCCGCAGAGCCTACAGGGAAGTATTCACGGCGGTCTGCCCGACAACCCCCTGCCACCCCTTTCGTTTCCGATCCTGTCACGTGCTCACCTTCTTGGGGTCCAGCGCGTCCTGCAGCGCGTCGGAGAACATGTTGAAGGCCATCACCAGCACGAAGAGAAAGGTGGAGGCGGTGACGAAGTTGGAGAAGTGGCCCGCCTGCACCTCCTGGGTGGACTCGGCGATCATCAGCCCCCAGGAGACGCCGTCGGTGACGCCCAGTCCCAGGAAGCTGAGGATCACCTCGGACTTGATGGCGCCGACGAAGACGATGGTGGCCTGCACCAGCAGGATGTGGAAGGTGTTGGGCAGGATGTGGCGGAAGATGATGAGCCGCCGCGGCAGGCCGATGGCGCGCGCCGCCTCCACGAACTCGAAGTTCTTGAGCTTGATCACCTCGCCCCGCACCAGCCGCGCGGTGGTGGTCCAGAAGGTGGCGATCATGGCGATGTGCATGGCGTAGGGATTGCCCTGGAGGGCGTAGGCCAGGGCCGCCACGAAGAGGAAGAAGGGGATGGCGTCGAGCACGCCCATGAGCCAGAGGATGAGCTCGTCGGCCCAGCGGTTGCTGAAGTAGCCGGCCAGCGCGCCCAGCAGCCCGCCTAGGAGGGTGGAGAGCACGGCCACCACCAGCCCCACTTCGAAGGCGGTGCGGGTGCTGTAGATGGCGCGCTCGAAGATGTCCTGGCCGATGATGTTGGTGCCCAGCCAGTAGTCCGGGCCGGGCGGTGCCCACATGGGTCCGTCTACCTGGCTCCAGCCCTGGCCCCACAGGCCCAGCCACACCCCCAGTGCGACGAGGAAATAGACCAGCACCACGCCCAGCGAGGCCATGCCGATGTGGTCGCGCCGGAACTTGTACCAGGCTTTGGCCCAGAGGGAGGTCCGTTCTTTCGTGGGTTTCATTCGTCCTGCCAGAAAGGTGTGAACCCTTTTTCAGCCGCCGAGCGCTTCCCGGGCCGTCTGGTGGGACCGCTACGAGTACATCCTTGTACGCTCGACGTCGGCCATCCCTGGCCTCCGACGTCCCACCAGACGGCCCGGGAAGCGCTTTCAGGAGTTCGGCGCTGGAGGTCTTGAAGAGGTTCTGGGAAGGCGGTTGCGGGACGTCCGAGGCAGGGATGCCGAGGCCGAGCGTGCATGGATGCATTCACAGCGGTCCCGCAACCGCCTTCCCGGAACCTCACGGCCTCTGCTACGAAGTGCCCGACAGTGCTCATTTCAAACTCACCCTCGGGTCCACCACCTTGTAGAGGATGTCGTTGAGGATCAGTACCAGCACGAAGAGTACCGCGGTGAGTCCCACCACCGCCTTGAGCACCGGCTGATCGCCGGTGGTGATGGCGTCGTAGGTGACCAGCCCCACGCCGGGGATGCCGAAGTAGCTCTCGATGAGCAGGGCGCCCGAGATCACCACGAAGGGGATGGAGAACATGATCCGCGTGATGATGGGGATCAGGGCGTTCTTCAGCACGTGCTTGAAGAGCAGCTCCGCCGGCGGCGTGCCGAAGGCGCGCGCGGTGCGCACGTAGTCGCGTCCCATCTCCTCCACGAGCACCGCGCGGTAGAAGCGGGTGTTGTAGCCCAGGGCCACGAACACCGTGGCCAGGGTGGGCACGGTGACGTAGCGCAGGTAGTCGCCGAAGTCGTAGACGTTCCAGCCCCGCACCGGGAACCAGCCCAGCCCGTAGTTGGAGGAGAAGAGGATCTGGAAAGCGATGATGACGATGAGGAAGCTCACGCTCATGCCCACCACCGAGCCCCCCATGATGAGCTTGTCCAGCCAGCGTCCCCGGTGCCAGGCCGCCGCCAGGGCCAGCGCGATGCCCAGCAGGTTGCCCAGTACGAAGCCCGGCAGGATCAGTGCCAGGGAGATGGGAATGGTACGTTTCAGGATGGAGCTGACCCGTTCGCCGGTGGAGTCGGAGTAGCCGAAGTCGAGGGTGGCCAGCTCCGCCAGGTACTCCAGGTAGCGGGTGACGAAGGGGCGGTCGTAGCCGAGCTGATGGCGGATCTCGGCGATCTGCTCGGGGGTGGCGTTCTTGCCGATGAGGTCGTAGGTCTTGTCCGGGCCGAAATAGACCATCAGCAGGAAGCTGATGAGGGTGACGCCCAGGATCAGCGGAATCCCGGTGACGAACTTGCGCAGGGCGTACTGGAGCATCTCCATGGCGGGCTTATTCTAGCAGCCGACGGAGCTTGAGAGCCCACAGCCCTGGATCATTGCGTCTTGTGTCCCGGGCAGGCCGGATTCCTTTCCTTTTCAGCAGGAACGCCGTGAATACCTCCATGTAGGCTTCGCGGCGGCATCCCTGCCGCCGAGATCCCGCTGAAAAGGAAAGGAATCCGGCTCCACAGCACGTCATTCACTCCCCGTCCCTCCCGGGCAGCACGTCCACGTACTTGAGGTGGAATCCCCCCACGATGGACTGGTCGGGAAAGCTCACCACGTTCCTGTGCCAGAGCAGGATGTAGCGGCGCGAGAGCCCGGAGATGGTGACGCAGGCGTCCTGCACGATGCGGTTCATCTTCCGGTAGATGGCGGTGCGCTCGGGGGAAGGCTGCATCACCGAGCTGAGCTCGTAGAGCCGGTTGTACTCCGGATCGTCGAAGTTGGAGGCGTTGGAGCCGGGCGAACCGTTGGGGCCGTAGAAGAGCTGCAGGGTGTTCTCGGCGTCGGGATAGTCCAGCCCCCAGCCCATGCCCACGATCATGATCTTCGCCTGCTTCACCGCCTTGTTGTAGTCGCCGAAGCTGGCGTAGGAGTCGAAGAGGATCTTCTCCTTGGGGTAGCCGATGTGGGTGAGCCAGCCGCGGAACTGCTCGAACATCTGGCGTGAGCTCACCGAGGCCACGCCGCCGTAGGTGAGCTCGGGCAGGTTCTCTGCCGTCCAGCCCGCCTCGGCCAGCAGCTTCCTCGCCTTGTCCGGGTCGTGGGTGATGGAGTCTTTCGGCGCCTGCGGGTCGTACTCGGGTACCACCGGCGGGATGATGCCGGGGAAGACCTGGCCCATGTCGTTGTAGAAGGTGCGGTTGCGCTCGGCCCAGTCGAAGGCGTAGCGGATGGCGCAGCGCAGGGCACGGTTGCGCTTTTCCCGTTCGGGATCCGGGTTGTAGCCGATTTTCGGGTCCTTCATGTTGAAGTCGGTGTGGACGAAGCCGTTCTCCAGGCCGCTGGTGTAGAAGTACTTCCTCGCGTACCTCGCCTTGAGCACCACCTCGGGTTGCTTCTTCAGCAGCACCTCGTCCAGCAGCTCGCGCGGGATGGTGGCGAACTGGATCTCGTCCCCCTTGGTGAAGGAGTTCCAGCGCGACAGGCTCTCCTTGACGAAGTGGATCTCCAGCCGGTCCACCAGGGGCGGGATCCTGCCCTGGATCCTGGCGATGCCGTACTGGTCGTGGACCTTCGGGTCGTAGCCCTCGTAGGCCAGGTCGATGGGTTCACGGCGGTACTTCTCGTTGCGCACCAGCACCGCCCGCACCGAGTCGAAGGTCTGCAGCCGGAAGGGGCCCGAGCCCACCGGGTGCACCGAGAACTCGCGCCCGTAGTGCTCCACTGCCTCCCGCGGCACGATGGCCGAGAAGCCCTGGGCCAGGGTGTGCACCAGCTGGGGGAAGGGGCGGGTGAGGATGATGCGGATGGTGTAGCGGTCCAGCGCCTGCAGCCCTTCCACCTCCTTCCCGTAGTCGGCGCCCGCCCGCTTCCACGCCTCCATCCCCTTGATCTTTCCGGCCCAGAGCCAGCTTCCCTGGGAGCGGCTCTTCGGGTCGAAGTGGCGCTTCATGGAATAGACGAAGTCCGCTGCTGTCACCTCCCGGCCCTTTCCCCCGGGAAAGCAGGGATCGTCGATGAAGTGGACCCCCCGCTTGATGCGGATGGTGTAGACCAGGCCGTCGTCGGAGACCTCGGGCATGGCTTCGGCCAGGTTGGGCTTGAGCTCGTAGGGGCGGGCCAGGTACTTGTAGGCGTAGAGGGTGTCGTAGACGTTCACCACCACGTGGTTGGCGTAGACCGTGGCCGACTGCACCGGGTCCAGGCTGGTGGGCGTGCCGCCCAGGGAGTGGCGGTAGATCTTCAGGCCGGCGGTGTCGGGGCCGTCGGAGCAGGCGGCGAGCAGCAGGAAGAGCAGGATCGGCAGATGGAGCGGGCGCAATCGCATGGAATGGCCGGGAAAACGGGGTTCGAGGCGAGAGTATAGCGGTTTCCGTGAAAAAACAGGGTAATGGCATGAACGGGTTCGCTCGGCGTAAGGGTCCAGGAGGGTGCTGTCGGGGACGCTGCAAGTACATCCCTGTACGCTCGCCTCGGCCATCCTGCCCTCGGACGCCCCGCCATCCCCCTCCTGGACCCTTACGCCGGGCTTCGTGGCAATCCTGGGGCCCTTTTCCATGAATGGCCTTGCGAAAGAGAAGAGTGCAGGCTTCCCTAGTGGCTTTCGGTGCTAGAATGCGCCCCCATGCCGCTCTCCCGTGACTTCCACACCCACTCCACCGCTTCCGACGGCACCCTGCCACCGGGGGAGCTGGTATGCCGTGCCCGCGAGGCGGGGGTGGAGAGCCTGGCGCTCACCGACCACGATACGGTGGCGGGCCTGGCCGAGGCTGCGGAGGCGGCGGCCGGGGCGGGGCTGGAGCTGATCCCCGGTGTGGAGATCTCGGTGAGCTGGCAGGGCTACACGGTGCACGTGGTGGGGTTGAATGTGGACCCCGGCGACCCGATCTTGCGCAAGGGACTGGCGGGCCTGCTGGAGTACCGCGCCTGGCGCGCCGAGGAGATCGGGCGGCGACTGGAGCGGGACGGCATCCCCGGCGGTTACGAGGGCGCCCGGGCATTCGCGAAGGGTGAGCTGGTGGGGCGCACCCACTTCGCCCATTTTCTCGTCCAGCAGGGCCACGCCCGGGACGTGCGCGAGGTGTTCAAGCGGTTCCTGGTAAAGGGGCGGCCGGGACACGTGCCGGGAGACTGGGCCTCCCTGGAGGAGGCGCTGGGCTGGATCCACGGCGCCGGCGGCGTGGCGGTGGTGGCCCATCCCGCCCGCTACCGCATGACGCGCAGCAAGCTGCGCCGGCTGCTGGGCGAGTTCCGGGAGCTGGGCGGCGAGGCGCTGGAGGTGGTCTCGGGCAGCCACAGCAAGGACGACTGCTACCTCATGGCCCGTCATGCCCGTGATTTCGGCCTGGCGGCCTCGGCGGGTTCCGACTACCACGGCCCCGAGAACCCCTGGATCCAGCTTGGCCGGCTGCCGGAGCTGCCGCCGGGCTGCCGGCCGGTGTGGACCCTTTTCGAGACAGAGACCCATGGCGCAGTTCTTTCAGATACATCCGGATAATCCCCAGCCGCGGTTCATCCGCCAGGCGGTGGAGATCCTGCGCGGTGGCGGGGTGATCGTCTATCCCACCGACTCCAGCTACGCCCTGGGCTGCCAGGTGGGCCACAAGAATGCCCTGGACCGTATCCGCCAGATCCGCCGCCTGGACGAGAAGCACAACTTCACCCTGGTTTGCCGCAACCTGGCCGAGGTCTCCCAGTACACCAAGATCAGCAACCAGCAGTACCGGCTGATCAAGAACCTGACGCCGGGGCCCTACACCTTCATCCTCAAGGCCACCAAGCAGGTGCCGCGGCGGCTGATGAACCCGAAACGCAAGACCATCGGCATCCGCATTCCCGACAACCGGATCGCCCTGGCCCTGGCCGAGGAGCTGGACGAGCCCATCCTCAGCAGCACCCTCATCCTGCCCGGCGACGAGATGCCGCTGGCCGACCCCTGGGAGATCAAGGAGGTGCTGGAGCACCAGGTGGATCTCATCATCGACGGCGGCTACTGCGGCTATGAGCCCACCACTGTGGTGGTGATGGAGGACGACGAGCCCTGGGTGGCGCGGAAGGGGAAGGGGGACACCGCCCTTTTCGAGTGAGGGATTCCGCTATAATCCCGCGATGCAAGAACTGAACCTGATCCAGCAGCTGGCGGTATTCGTCCTGCCGCTCGTCTTCGCCATCACCGTCCACGAGACCGCCCACGGCTGGGTGGCGGACAAGCTGGGCGACCACACGGCGCGGATGCAGGGACGGATCACCCTCAATCCCATCCCCCACATCGACCCGGTGGGCACCATCATCGTGCCCCTGGCGCTCTACGCCCTGAGCACCCTCTCGGGCGGGGGCGGCTTTCTCTTCGGCTGGGCCAAGCCCGTGCCCATCGATCCGCGTAACTTCCGCCACTACCGCAGGGACATGGCTCTCACCGCGGCGGCGGGGCCCGCCTCCAACCTGTTGATGATGCTGGGCTGGGCGCTGGTGCTGCGGCTGAGCCTGGGGCTGGAATCGGTCTCCGCGTGGGTGGCCGCACCCCTGGCCTACATGGCCCTGGGGGGCATCCTCATCAACGCCATCCTCATGGTCCTCAACCTGCTGCCCATCCTGCCGCTGGACGGGGGGCGGGTGCTGGCCTCCCTGCTGCCGCCGCGGCTGGCCGTCCCCTATTCCCGGCTGGAGCCCTGGGGGCTCTTCATCCTCATCGGCCTCATGGTCACCGGCCTGCTGGGCCTCATCCTCTGGCCGGTGCTGGAGATGGTACAGTCGCTCGCCTACTCGGTGGCGGGTATCCTATAGTTCTCATCGATTCGGAGATCCAGAAGGAGTCCATGGAAAACGTCGCCACACAACACGCACGGGTGCTCTCGGGCATGCGTCCCACGGGACGCCTCCATCTCGGCCACTACCACGGCGTGCTCAAGAACTGGGTGGAGCTGCAGCACGAGTACCAGTGCTTCTTCTTCGTCGCCGATTGGCACGCGCTCACCACCCACTACGACGACCCCTCCATCATCCCCGACAGCGTCTGGGACATGGTCATCGACTGGCTGGCCGCCGGCGTCAACCCGGGCGAGGCCACCCTCTTCATCCAGTCGCGGGTGCCCGAGCACGCCGAGCTGCACCTGCTGCTCTCCATGATCACGCCCCTGGGTTGGCTCGAGCGGGTGCCCAGCTACAAGGACCAGCAGGAGAAGCTCAAGGAGAAAGACCTGGCCACCTACGGCTTCCTCGGCTACCCCCTGCTGCAGGCGGCGGACATCCTCATCTACCGTGCCGGCATGGTGCCGGTGGGCGAGGACCAGGTGGCCCACGTGGAGCTCACCCGCGAGGTGGCGCGCCGCTTCAACCACCTCTACGGCCGCGAGCCCGACTTCGAGCAGCGCGCCGAGGAGGCGATGAAGAAGATGGGCAAGAAGAATGCCCGCCTCTACGCCGGTTACCGTAAGGCGTGGCAGGAGCAGGGCGACGAGGAGGCGCTGGCAGCGGCCCGCGCCCTGCTCGAGTCCCAGCAGAACATTTCGCTGGCGGATCGCGACCGCCTCTTTGGCTACCTGGAGGGGGGCGGCAAGGTGATCCTGCCCGAGCCCCAGGCGCTGCTGACGAAGGCCTCGAAGATGCCGGGGTTGGACGGCCAGAAGATGTCCAAGTCCTACGGCAACACCATTCCGCTCAATGCGGAGCCGAAACAGGTGGAACAGCAGCTGCGCACCATGCCCACCGATCCCGCGCGGGTGCGGCGTACCGATCCGGGCGACCCGGCCAAGTGTCCCGTCTGGCAGTTCCACGAGGTCTACTCCGACGACGGCGTGAAGCAGTGGGTGCAGGAGGGGTGCCGCAGCGCCTCCATCGGCTGCATCGAGTGCAAGCAGCCGGTGATTGACGCTGTGCTGGCGGAGCTCCGGCCCATCCAGGAGCGGGCGGCGGAGTTCGAGAAGGATCCCGATGTGGTGCGCAACATCATCAACGAGGGGTGCGAGAAGGCGCGGGACGAGGCGCGCGCCACCATGGAGGAGGTGCGCCACGTGATGTCCCTGGAGTACCGGTGAGCGAAGCGGCGGAGAAGATCACCGGCGAACAGGAGCCGGTGCCGCAGCAGCAGGAGATGCCCTTCGCCGTGGTGGAGGGCGAGCCCCAGTACACCCTGCCCAAGGATCTCTACATTCCGCCCGACGCCCTGGAGGTGTTCCTCGATGCCTTCGAGGGTCCCCTGGACCTGCTGCTCTACCTCATCCGGCGGCAGAACCTGGACATCCTCGACATCCCGCTGGCGCAGATCACCGCCCAGTACATGGAGTACATCGAGATGATGCGCGAGCTGCGCCTGGAGCTGGCGGCCGAGTACCTGGTGATGGCCGCCATGCTGGCGGAGATCAAGTCGCGCATGCTGCTGCCCCGTCCCCAGGAGGAGGAAGAGGAGGGCGAGGATCCCCGCGCCGAGCTCATCCGCCGGCTGCAGGAGTACGAGCGCTTCAAGCAGGCGGCCGAGGACCTGCACGGGTTGCCCCAGGTGGGCCGGGACGTCTTCCCGGTGCAGGTGGAGGTGCCCCACCGGCAGGTCGAGCGCAAGCCCCCCGACGTGGACCTGAAGGAGCTGCTGCTGGCCCTGCGCGACGTGCTCAAGCGGGCCGACATGTTCAGCCGCCACCACATCACCCGCGAGCCCCTCTCGCTGCGCGAGCGCATGAGCCGGGTGCTGGAGGCGGTGCGCCCCGACCGCTTCACCGACTTCCACGAGCTGTTCGACATCACCGAGGGGCGCGACGGCGTGGTGGTCACCTTCATGGCCATCCTGGAACTGCTCAAGCAGACCCTCATCGAGATGGTGCAGGCGGAGAACTTCGGACCCATTCACGTGAAAGCCGCTACCTGCCATGAATCCCAGTGACAACCTCAAGCAGATCGTGGAAGCGGCCCTGCTGGCCGCCGGACGCGCCCTGAACCTGGACGCCCTGCAGGCCCTCTTCGACGAGATGGAGCGGCCGGAGAAGAAGGTGCTGCGCCAGGTGCTGAACGAGCTGGCGGAGGAGTACCGGGGACGCGGCATCGAGGTGGTGGAGGTGGCCAGCGGCTGGCGCATCCAGGTGCGCAAGGAGTGTTCCCCCTGGGTCTCACGGCTGTGGGAGGAGAAGCCGGGCCGCTACTCCCGCGCCCTCATGGAGACCCTGGCGCTCATCGCCTACCGCCAGCCCATCACCCGCGGCGAGATCGAGGAGATCCGCGGCGTCAGCGTCAGCTCCAACATCATCCGCACTCTGCTGGAGCGGGAGTGGGTGCGCGTGGTGGGCCACCGCGATGTGCCCGGCAGGCCGGCCCTCTACGGCACCACGCGGGAGTTCCTGGACTACTTCGGCCTGAAGTCCCTGGACGACCTGCCCACCCTCGCCGAGCTGAAGGACCTCGACAGCCTGGACCGGGAGCTGGAACTGCCCGACCCCGACGACGAGGCGGTGAAGGCACTCGACGGCTCCGAGGAGGCGCTGGCCGCTGCGGCGCAGGAGGAGGCGGACAACCAGGCCGAGGTGGCCGCCTCTCTCGGCCAGGCCGCGCAGGAGATCCATGAAGAAGCCTGAACCGGAACGGCTGCAGAAGCTGCTGGCCAACGCCGGCCTGGGTTCGCGACGCCAGATCGAGAACTGGATCCGCGAGGGCAGGGTGGAGGTGAACGGGCGCAGGGCGCGCCTGGGCGACCGCGCCACCCTCGCCGACCGCATCACCGTGGACGGCAGGCCGGTCTCAAACCGCCGGCTGGCCACCCGGGAGCGCTTCGTCATCCTCTACAACAAGCCCGAGGGGGAGGTGGTGACCCGCAGCGACCCCGAGGGGCGCCGCACCGTCTTCGAGAGCCTGCCCCGCCTGCCCCAGGGGCGCTGGATCGCCGTGGGCAGGCTGGACGTGAACAGCTCTGGCCTGCTGCTCTTCACCAACGACGGCGAGCTGGCCAACCGCCTCATGCACCCCAAGCAGCTCATCGAGCGCGAATACGCTGTGCGCGTACACGGCGAGGTGAGCGACGAGACGCTCGAGCGGCTGGTGCAGGGGGTGGAGCTGGAGGATGGCCCGGCACGCTTCGAGGAGGTGGTCTATTCTGGGGGGGAGGGCAGCAACCGCTGGTACCACGTGGTGCTCATGGAGGGCCGCAAGCGCGAGGTGCGGCGCATGTGGGAGGCGGTGGGTGCCGTGGTCAATCGGCTGAAGCGGGTTCGCTTCGGCCCTATCTTTCTCGACAGCAAGGTGAAGGCGGGCCGGTGGCGCGAACTGGACAGGGACGAGAAGAAGGCGCTGCTGCGCATCGCCGGCATGAAGGAGGATCGTCCATGGGGAACGCTCAACCGGCCGGGCATGCGGCCCGGCGGGCGGCAGGCGGGGAAAAAGAGGTAGGCCGGGTTTCAACCCGGCGATCGTTCTCGATCCGTACGTGTTGGCGGTTCCATCTGCCTTCGGCGGGACCGCTGCGAGTACGTCCTTGGCCGCTTCTTGGCATCCTGCCATCGCGGCACTCGTACGTCCCTGTACATCGTACGCTCGGCGTCGGCCATCCCTGGCCTCCGACGTCCCGCCGAAGGCAGATGGAACCGCCTTCCCCGGCTGTCCGGGACCAAGTCGTGACGATGTTCGTCACCCTGTTCCTTTGGCTCGCAAGCGCGTCGCTTCCTGCTGCCGAAGAGGTCCTGGAAGGCGGCGTCAACCCCGGCTATCACGAGCAGCCCGAGTGGTTCAAGCAGTCCTTCCTCGACCTGCGCGAGGACGTGGCCGAGGCCGCCGAAGCGGGCAGGCGGGTGCTGCTCTACTTCTACCAGGACGGCTGCCCCTACTGTGCCCGCCTGCTGCGGGAGAACTTCGGCGACCGCGCCATCGCCGACAAGACCCGCAGGAACTTCGACGTCATCGCCATCAACATGTGGGGCGACCGCGAGGTCACCGACATGCAGGGCAACCCCCTCACCGAGAAGCAGTTCGCGGCGAAGCTGCGCGTCCAGTACACCCCCACCCTGATCTTCCTTGACGAGCGGGGTCGCCCGGTGGCGCGTCTCAACGGTTACTACCCGCCCCACAAGTTCGAGGTGGTGCTGGACTACGTGGCGGGACGCCTGGAGAAGAAGCAGAAACTGGCCGACTACTACCGCAGCCGCAACCCCGAGCCCGCCAGCGGCGAGCTGCACGAGGAGCCCTTCTTCCTGCCCGCGCCGCTGAAGCTGGCGCGCAGGGCCGGGGGGCCTGCGCTGGCCGTGCTCTTCGAGCAGCGCCAGTGTCGTGCCTGCGACGAGCTCCACGGCGATCTCCTCAAGCGTCGCGAGATCGTTCTCGCCCTGAGCAACCTGGAGGTGGCCCGCGTGGACCTCTGGTCGAAGGAGAAGGTGCAGACGCCCGACGGGCGCGAGCTGCCCGCCCGGGAGTGGGCCGCGGAGCTGGGGGTGCAGTACACCCCCACCTGGGTCTTCTTCGACAGCGAGGGGAAAGAGGTCTTCCGCGCCGAGGCCTGGCTCAAGGCCTTCCACCTCCACGGGGCCATCGACTACGTCGCCACCGGTGCCTGGCGCTGGCAGCCCAGCTTCCAGCGTTTCCTCCAGCACCGCACCGATCTCCTGCACGCCAAGGGGTTCAGGGTGGATCTGCTGGAGTAGCCGCACACGCTATGGTGCAAGCCGACATTGCCGGAAGCGGCCGCTGCGCGGCCTGTCCGTCCTATGGGAAGGCACAAAACGTAGGCCCGCTAAGGCCAAAGGCCATCGCGGGCAATCACGCAGAGGATGAACGGGCAGCAGGCACCAACTCACGCAGCCTAGTCAGGAATTCGCCTTCCCCGTGTCCCGTCAGCAGCAGCTTGTCGGTGGATCGGGTCATGGCCACATAGAGCAACCGTGCTTCTGCTGTGGGATCGGTGCCGGAAACGGGGAGATACCCCAGGCCGGCCACCACCACCAGGGGAAACTCCAGCCCCTTGCTGGAGTGCATGGTCATGAGCTTGACTGTGTCGGAGGTCGGTGAAAAGGCTCTCTTGGAGCGGGCATTTCCCAGCCACTGGTGCGGGATACCGCGTTTCTCTAGGCTGTGGTGCAGCTTCTCTCCCATCCAGTGGCTGTGGTAGGTGATGCACATGTCTCCCCAGGGCAGGGTTTCGTCGTCGTGCATCTGTTCCAGCACCCAGGCGATGTAGTTTACCTCTTCCTGGAAGCTGTCGAGTACCTTCAGTACCGGTGGCGGCCCGTGCCGGCCCACCGTTTCGGGCTGGAGCAGCGGCACCTCGTCTTCACCTTTTCCGGCTGGGTCCATGTAGTTGTCTACAAAACGGCAGGCGAGATCGAGCACCTCCCGGGTATTGCGGTAATTGAGCTTGAGAATGGTGGTCCTGCCCCTTGCCTCGATGCCCACGCTGGAGAGGGTGAAATCCAGCCCCTTCCGTGTGCCGTAGATGTCCTGGGCGTCGTCGTAGAGCAGCAGGAGGGAGTTGGTTTCCGGGTCCACCATGCCCACCACCAGGCGCAGCCACTCCGGCTCGAAATCGTGTCCCTCGTCGATCATCACCGCCCCGTACTGGGCGCGGGGGATTTTTCCCTTTTCCACCGCCTCGATCACCCTTTCCACCAACCGGTCGTGATAGCCGTCACCGGGAGATGGGCGCTCCACGTGGAAGGTGCGCAACTGTTCGCCGCACCAGTCGTGGAAGTGATAGACGTTTACCTTGTCGCTCACGCCGTGTTCTGCCATCAATTCCCTGAGCCGGGCAGCCAGGGCGATATTGAAACAAAGTACCAATATTGGCTTGTGCAGCAGCTTGGCCAGGTGGAGCGACCGGTACCCCAGGATCAGGGTCTTGCCCGAGCCGGCCACACCGTGGATCACCCGGTGGCCCTCGCCCAGGCTGCGGGCCAGCTGTTCCTGCTGGAGGTCAAGCACCTTGATCAGGTCGGGTACGAGTTGCTCCTGGTCCGCGTCGTCGTCGAAGAGTGATTCCTGGCCACTCTCGATCCGGATCTCGGGAAACAGGTGCCAGCGGATGCGATCGATCTGTGGCAGGGTGAGAGGCTGGCTGAACTGGACATTGAACATGTTCCAGAGCCTTTCCTGGAAGGCTTCCGGGTCAGTGCTCTCCGTCATTACGTCCTGACAGATCACCTGGTGGGGTGGCAGCACCTCGCACAGGTCGGTCCGGTCAAACTGTTTTCGGGTGATATGGGTAAGCACCACGCCGAATCCCCAAGGAAAGGTGAGTTTGCCCCGGAATCGTCCCTCCTGCTGGATCAGCTGGGGATCGGTTTCCAGCTGGTTGACTAGGCGGTAGGTACACTGGCGCACCTGTTCCAATGGATTGGGCTTTTCCACCAGGCCGTTGTTGGTGAGCAAAGTGACACTGGCTCGGTCCATGCGGCGAATGGTATCGAGTTTCCAGTCCTTGACCTCCAGAAGGAGCAGCCCGCGCAAGGGGTGGAGAATGATGAAATCGGCGTACCTGGGACGAGCGCCCACGGGCAGGTCATACCAGCAGAGGTAGTCGTCCTCCAGGTGAGATTCCAACCGTCGGGCAAAACGCTTTTCGCCCGCTTGCATGCGGCTCAAGCAACTGCTGAGGGAGGGTATCAGGCGGGCCATTCCGTGCAGGTATGTTCGGTCCTCGAGGGGGGTCAGGGGTCCTCGGCAATGGACCGGGCAGCCCCGGCCAGTTCCTGCGAAAGGAACTGCGCCAGGGCCGTCGCCATGGGGCGGCGCGCCTCCGGGTCCAGGCCGGCGAGGAGGCCGGCGGCGAAGGCCAGGGCCACGGCGTCCCAGGGGTTCTCGCGCACCCAGGCGGCGGGGGTGGCCTCGGCGGCCACCGCCCGCAGCCGGGCCTTGGCCTCCTCCACGCTCAGCGGCTGGTGCGGATCGTCAGCCACAGGAAGACTCCGGCAAGCAGAAAAGTGAAGAGCGCGGTGACCAGGGCGCCGGCGGCGCTGCCCCAGAGCGCCGCGGATTTCAGGAAGACCGCGGCCAGCAGGAAGCCGACGGCGGCCAGCAACAGCACCACCATCACCACCGCCAGGCCGATGGCGATGGCGGTGCGCAGCGTGTTCTGCCTCAGGCTGCGCCCTTCCGCCTCCAGCAGGTCGGCGGCGGCGATGAGGATGTCGGCCGGGCCCTTCAGCGCCGGCTCCTCCCGTCCAGCAGCCGGGCCAGGACGAAGCCGATGCCGGCGGCGGTGAGCAGGCTCATGAAGGGTTTCTCCACGATCTTCTGCTCCACCTCTTCCACCACCTGTTCGCCCGCTGCCCGGGCCTGCTCGATCTGCGCTTCGGCCTGTTCACGGGCCTGCCGGGCGCGGTGCAGCACCTCTTCGCGGGCCGCGTCGCGGTAGTCGCCCGCCGTTTCGCCCAGGGCGCGGGTGAGGGCGGCGATGTCCTCGCGCAGCCTGGCCATGTCCTCCTTGAGGGCGGCCACCTCCTTCTGCAGCCGCTTGTTCTCGAGGTCCTGCACGTTCTCTTTCTGCGTAGCCATGGCGTTTACCTCGTGTGGTTACCAGTTACAGCATAGTCCCTTCCTGGGCCGCTTTCATTGACCTGGGTCGGAGGAGAGGATCTTCTTTACCTCCTCGCCGTCGAGCACCTCCTTCTCCTCCAGCGCCTGCGCCAGCCGGTCGAGCTGGGCGCGGTGGCCGGTGAGGATCTCCTGCGCCCGCTGCCGGCCCTCTTCCACCAGGGCGCGCACCTCCTCGTCGATGAGGCGAGCGGTCTCCTCGCTGTAGTTGCGCTCCTCCTGCTCCACGCCGCTGAGGTACTGGAGCTCGTGCACCCGTCCCCAGGTGAGGGGGCCCAGCTTCTCGCTCATGCCCAGCCGGGTGACCATGTTGCGGGCGATCTCGGTGGCCCGTTCCAGGTCGTTGGCGGCGCCGCTGGAGATGGAACCGAGAACGATCTCCTCGGCCATGCGGCCGCCGAGCAGGATGGCGATCTGGTCCTTCATCTCCTCCGTGGTGGAGAGGAACTTCTCTTCCACCGGCAGCTGCAGGGTGAAGCCCAGGGCGCCGATGCCGCGGGGAATGATGGAGACCTTGTGCACCGGCTGGCCGGTGGGCACCGTCTCGGCCACCAGGGCGTGGCCCGACTCGTGCACCGCCACCCGGTGCTTCTCCTCCCGGCTCATGGCCCGGTGCTTCTTCTCGGGACCGGCCAGGATGCGGTCGATGGCCTGCTCGAAGTCCTCCATGGTCACCGCGTCGTGGTTCTTGCGAACGGCGTGGATGGCGGCCTCGTTGCAGATGTTCTCCAGGTCCGCGCCCACCATGCCGGGGGTGCGCAGGGCCACGGTGTGGAGGTCCACGTCTGCGCCCAGCTTGAGCTTGCGGGCATGGAGCTCCAGGATCTGCTCGCGCGCCTCCAGGTCGGGCTTGTCCACCACGATCTGGCGGTCGAAGCGGCCGGCGCGCAGCAGCGCCTTGTCGAGGATCTCGGGACGATTGGTGGCAGCCATCACCACCACGCCGGTGGAGGGGTCGAAGCCGTCCATCTCGGTGAGGAGCTGGTTCAGCGTCTGCTCGCGCTCGTCGTGTCCACCCATGACGGGACCAGCGCCGCGGGCGCGGCCGATGGCGTCCAGCTCGTCGATGAAGATGATGCAGGGGGCCTTCTCGCGCGCCTGCTCGAAGAGCTCGCGCACCCGGGCCGCGCCCACGCCCACGAACATCTCGATGAACTCGGAACCGGAGATGTTGAAGAAGGGCACCCCCGCCTCGCCGGCCACGGCGCGCGCCAGCAGGGTCTTGCCGGTGCCCGGTGGGCCCACCAGCAGCACTCCCTTGGGCATGCGGCCGCCCAGGCGCTGGATGCGCTGGGGGTCCTTGAGGAACTCGATGGTCTCCTTCAGCTCCTCCTTGGCCTCGTCGGCGCCGGCTACGTCGTCGAAGGTGACCCTGGGCAGGGAGTCGGGGTGGATGTGCACCTTGTTGCCCAGGTTGAGGAAGCCCTTGCCCATGGTGCCCATGCGGCGTGCGAACCAGCCCCAGAGCAGGAAGAGCAGGCCGAAGGGAAGCACCCAGTTGAAGAGGAAGTTGCTCAGCCAGTCGCTGGAGGGGCGCACCACGAACCGGACGCCGTTCTCTTCCAGCATCTTCGCCAGGTCGGTGTGCCAGAGGGGGAAGGTGACGAAGTGTTTCGGCTGGCCGGTCTTTTCGTCCTTCAGGGTGAGGGTGCCGGTGATCACCTTCTCGGTGACGATGACCTCCTGCACCTCCTTCTTCTCCACGTGCTGGAGGAACTCGTTGAAGGGGATCTCCTGTTGCCTGGCCTGCTGGTATCCCTGCCAGACCTGGAAGGAGAGCAGGATGAAGAGCAGGTAGAGAAGGAGGGTGAAGTTGGGGTTCTGCCAGAACTTCTGCCTGGTGGACTTGTTGATCTCGATCTGCGGCTTCCTGTCGCCGCCGATGGAAAAGTCGTTCCTGTTCATCGGAAGGGATTCCCTGTCGCGGTTCGTGGGTTCCAGTGTAGCCTCGGAAGCGTGCAATTCACATGGGTCCGTTTCGTCGCGATCCAAGGTGAAACCCCCTCCTGTCCGGGTGTGGAACGGGGGATCAGCCGTTATACTCGTGGGCCATGGAAGTGCGCTTCTACGACTACATCCATCGCCAGATCGTCCCCCTGATCCTGCTTTCGGTGTTCCCGGGGCTGGGCTACCTTTTCCTGGGCTGGCTGGGAGGGGTGTTCCGGCCGGCGCTGGCCTGGTACCTGGGCATCCTGGTGATGAGCGGCTGGGGGCTGCTGCTGCACCACGCCTTCCGGCGGCGGGCGCTGGCCCGCTGGGAGAAGGAGAGGTGGTACCGACAGGTGTTGGCCTACTACTACCTTTTCTTCCTGCTGTGGGCCGTCGTCTTCCTGCTCTATGCCGGCGAGACGCGCGCCCACCTGAACTACATCGCCATCTTCACGCAGATCGGCGCCTCCGCGGTGGCTTCCACTTTCCTCTATCCCGAGCCGCGCCTCTATCGGCCCATCATACCGGGCATGATGCTGCTGCTGGTGGTCTATTTCGCCCTGCTGGGAGAGGGCTACGGCTACGTCCTGAGCGTCTTCGCCTTCATTCTCGGGGGCGTGCTGCTCTACGGCTCGGAACGGAGTTTCGGCCTGCTGCTGCGCACCCACCGCCAGGCCACCCACGACATGCTCACCGGTCTGCCCAACCGGCAATACTTCAGCAGCCAGCTGGCGCAGACGCTGGTGGATCTGAAATACATGGGCGGTTTCTCCTCCCTGCTGCTCATCGATCTCGACCATTTCAAGACGGTCAACGACTCCCTCGGCCACGAGGTGGGTGATGGTCTGCTGAAGGAGGTGGCGCGCAGGCTGAGGTCCGAGCTGCCCACCGGCTGCCACCTCGCCCGGCTGGGAGGCGACGAGTTCATCATCATCGGCCGCCGCCTGCCGGACCGCAGGACCGGCGAGGCCAAGGTGGTGAACCTGGCCCAGCGGCTGCTGCGGGTGCTGAAGCAGACCTACGTGGTCAAGGGGCACCACCTCTATATCAGCGCAAGTATCGGCGTGCGTTTCATTGGCGTGGGCGAGCAGGACGCCGGCAAGCTGACCCGGGAGGCCGACATCGCCATGTATGAGGCCAAGGCGGCCG
>AMFO01000304.1_pt1 | contig 49631 bp, 41 predicted proteins | sample 552608 | NCBI WGS metagenome assembly AMFO01 (sample SAMN01893955, study PRJNA167987) | microbial mat metagenome | biome: hydrothermal vent | place: USA: Loihi, Hawai'I | collected 2003-05-01
CGTCAAGGCATGTTCAAGCACTTCATCCATGTGTTTCACAGCATACACTTCAAGGCATTCCAGAACTTCTGCATGGATGTCCTTTAAATCTTTCATGTTTTCCTCAGGAATGATGGCCTTGGTCAAGCCACCACGATGGGCCGCCAGCAACTTCTCTTTTAGCCCGCCAATCGGTAATGCCTTACCGCGCAAGGTAATTTCACCGGTCATACAGACATGTCTGTTGACCGCAATACCGGTCAGGGCAGATACAATAGACGTCGCCATAGCCAGCCCGGCTGACGGCCCATCCTTGGGAATCGCACCTTCCGGCACATGCACATGAATATCCACCTTCTGATGAAAATCAGGCTTCAGACCCAGCTGTGCAGCACGCGAACGCACATAGGTCAGTGCCGCCTGAATCGATTCCTGCATCACATCACCCAGTTGACCAGTCACAGTCAGTTTACCCTTGCCCGGCATCAACGCTGTTTCAATCTGCAATAATTCGCCACCGACTTCCGTCCAGGCCAGACCCGTCACCACGCCGACCTCATCTTTCTCTTCAACCAGACCGAAGCGATGTTTGCGCACGCCCAGATAAGTTTCAATATCTGTAGCACCCACCGTAATCGTTTCGCTTTGATCGGACTGCACCAGTTTTCGCGCCACCTTGCGATACAATTTGGCCAGATCACGCGACAACCCGCGCACACCAGCTTCACGCGTATAATAGCGAATAATTTCTGTCAGAGCCGAATCATCCACCGTTAGATGCTCTGCTTTCAGACCATGATTGACGCGTTGTTTTTCCAGCAGATAACGGCGTGCAATTTCCAGTTTCTCATGCTCGGTATAACCGGAAATACGAATAATCTCCATACGATCGAGCAACGGGCCGGGAATATTCAGGCTGTTGGCCGTGGTAATAAACATGACCTCGGATAAATCGTAATCCACTTCCATATAATGATCGTTAAAGCTGTGATTCTGTTCGGGATCGAGCACTTCCAGCAGGGCCGAGGCCGGGTCGCCTCTGAAATCAGCGCCCAGCTTGTCAATTTCATCCAGCAGGAATAACGGATTCTTGGTGCCCGCTTTTTTCATCGACTGAATCACCTTGCCCGGCATCGAGCCAATATAGGTACGCCGATGCCCCCTGATTTCCGCCTCATCGCGTACGCCACCCAAACTCATACGCACATACTGACGCTTGGTGGCGCGTGCAATGGACTTGGCCAGCGATGTTTTACCCACCCCCGGCGGCCCGACAAAACAAAGAATCGGCCCTTTCATTTTACGCACCAGCCGCAGCACGGCCAGATGCTCAAGGATACGCTCCTTGACCTTCTCCAGACCGAAATGATCCTCATCCAGCACCCGCTCGGCAGCGCCGATATCCCTGCCGACTCTGGAGCGCTTCTTCCACGGAAGATCAATCAGCCAATCCAGATAATTACGCACCACAGTCGATTCAGCGCTCATCGGTGGCATCATTTTCAGCCGTTTAAATTCGGCATCTGCTTTCTCTTTGGCCTCTTTACTCAGACCCAGCTTTGCAATCTTCTCTTCCAGTTGTTTGAGATCGCTGGCCGCATCTTCATCACCCAGTTCTTTCTGGATGGCTTTCATCTGTTCGGAGAGATAGTAATCGCGCTGGCTCTTCTCCATCTGACGTTTAACACGGCTGCGGATGCGTTTATCCACCTGCAGCAGTTCCATCTCGTCTTCCATGTGAGCATACAAACGTTCAAGCCTGTCCATCACACCGGGCATTTCCAGCAGCGCCTGCTTATCTTCCACTTTCAGGTTCAGGTGTGCGGCAATGGTATCGGCCAGCTTGTCCACTTCATCGACTGCCGATACCGAAACCATCACCTCGGGCGGCAATTTCTTGTTCAGTTTCACATACGATTCGAATTTCTGGATGAGCGAGCGGGCAACGGCATCGAGTTCACGTTCATCATTCACCTCTTCCGGCATCAACGCATAACGGCCATTCAGATATTCACCTGTAGAGGTGATATCATTCACGAACAGTCGTGAACCGCCTTCAACCAATACCTTGATCGTACCATCCGGCAATTTCAGCAGTTGCAAAATCGTGCCGATGGTGCCGACGCCATAGAGATCATCGGGGCCCGGATCATCATCTGTGGCTTCTTTCTGAGCCACCAGCAGGATTTTCTTGTCGGAGGCCATCACCTCTTCCAATGCTTTTACCGATTTCTCACGGCCAACAAACAGCGGCACAATCATATGCGGAAATACCACAATATCGCGCAAGGGCAATACAGGCAGCATGCCCTGATGCTCGGTATTTACACTTTCGATTTCGTTATTGTTCCATTCGGCCACAACAAGCTCCTGTTAATCAGAAAAAGATTTCACCGCAGAGTACGCAAAGTTTCGCAGAGAAAATCACAACCAAGCTTGATTGGCTGGACTTGCTTCATCTGCGTTCATGCGCGTTTATCTGTGGTTGCTGCCTTTGGTTTCCTTGAGATGTTTATTGAAGCAAGGTCAGGAGGCTGCTTCCAGCTTCTGCTCGCCATCACCCTTGAATACCAGCACCGGTTTGGATCTGCCTTCAACCGCTTCGCGATTGACCACGCATTTCTCCACCCCGGTCATGGTTGGGATATCGTACATCACATCCAGCATCACCGATTCCATAATCGCCCTGAGGCCGCGCGCACCGGTCTTGCGTTCAATGGCTTTCTCGGAGATGGCATCCAGCGCATCATCGGTAAAAGATACCTCCACCCCGTCATAGGCCATCAATGCAGCATACTGTTTGACCAGCGCATTTTTCGGCTCGGTCAGGATTTGTAACAAGGCCGCCTTATCCAGATGGCTCAACGTTGCTACAGCCGGCAAACGACCGACCAACTCAGGGATCAGGCCGTATTTAATAAGATCTTCCGGCTCCACCTGACTTAAAATCACACCGATATCCTTCTCGTCATCGGTCTGCACCTGCGCTCCGAAGCCAATCGAACGCGGTTTACCCTTGGCTTCAATCAGCTTTTCCAGACCGTTAAATGCGCCGCCGAGTACAAACAGGATATTGGTGGTATCCACCTGCATAAATTCCTGCTGCGGGTGTTTACGCCCACCCTGCGGCGGCACAGCGGCGACTGTCCCCTCGATCAGTTTCAGTAACGCCTGCTGCACGCCTTCACCGGACACATCGCGGGTGATCGACGGGCCTTCCGCCTTACGCGAAAGTTTGTCCACCTCATCAATATAGACGATGCCGCGCTGCGCCTTTTCGACATCATAATCCGCCGCCTGCAACAGTTTCAGAATAATATTCTCGACATCCTCACCCACATAGCCCGCTTCAGTCAGCGTGGTTGCATCAGCCATGACAAATGGCACATCGAATACGCGCGCCAGCGTCTGGGCTAATAATGTTTTGCCGCAGCCGGTAGGGCCGAGTAATAACACATTGGATTTGGAAATTTCCACATCATTTTTATCATTGTGGTCAATGCGTTTGTAGTGGTTGTACACCGCTACCGATAGCAGCCGTTTGGGTCCTTCCTGACCAATCACATAATCATCGAGAAACGCCTTGATCTCGGTCGGTCGGGGCAGACCGGAATCAGCTTTCTCTTCTTTCTGCTCGCCGGAAAGCTCTTCGACAATGATTTCATTGCATAACTCAATGCATTCATCACAGATAAAAACAGTCGGGCCGGCAATCAGCTTTTTGACATCGTGCTGCGATTTACCGCAAAACGAGCAATATAAAGTGTTATCGCTGCCGCTATTTTGAGTCGTCATCTGCACCTCGGTCTGCCTGATTGTCACCCGCTTCAGGGCGGGAGGTCAACACATCATCAACCAAACCGTAATCTTTTGCCTCATCAGCGGTCAAGAAATAATCCCGTTCCACATCATCGGCCAGCTTGTCCAGCGGTTGGCCTGTGTGACCGGCCAGCATCTCATTCAGATGATCTTTCAGCTTCAAAATCTCACGCGCATGAATCTCGATATCAGTGGCCTGACCCTGAAATCCACCCAGCGGCTGGTGAATCATAATGCGGGCATTGGGCAGCGCAAACCGTTTTCCGGCCGCGCCCGCCGCCAGCAAATGCGCCCCCATACTGGCCGCCTGACCGACGCACAGAGTGGACACATCGCAACGGATGTACTGCATGGTATCGTAAATGGCCAGACCGGACGTCACCACGCCGCCGGGACTGTTGATATAAAGAAAAATATCCTTGTCCGGGCCTTCCGACTCAAGAAACAGCATCTGTGCAATAATCAAGTTGGCAACATGATCATCGACCGGGCCATTGAGAAAAATAATGCGTTCTTTGAGCAGACGGGAAAAAATATCGTAGGAGCGCTCTCCCCGTGCTGTTTGCTCGACAACCATTGGAACCAGATTCATGTTTTCTCCTATTATGCTCACTATACGCGTAATTATTCAGCACGCATATAAAATCAATGTAACTGTTCAGGTTACCCCTGTTCTTGTTCCGCCTGCCATGCAGACAAAGCTTTGGTGACTGCTTTGGTCTTGGCTTCGCTGGCAATATACGCGATGCACTTACGTTCCAGCAAGCCTTCACTTACCGATGCCATCTGCTCCTGCTGTCCACGAATCCAGGTTTTGAACTGCTCACGCTGCTCTTCAGGATACTGCTGTGCCTGCCTGTCCAACTCCGCATTGATCTGAATATCATCGACAGACAGAGCAGCAGTTTCACGCACTTTCTGAAGCAGCACAGACAATTTCAGTCCGCGTTCGGAACGTGTGCGAATTTCCTGTTTGAATGCTTCATCGTTCAACATATCGGTCGGCGCTTCCATGCCCTGCTGCTTCATATTTTCCAGTACGCGTTTGGTTGTTTCGCGCATATCCTGCTCCAGCAGCGCTTCCGGCAAACTGATATCATGGGCTGCCAGCAGCGCATCAAGTGCCGCTTCGCGCGTGGCCGAGAATGTTGCCTGTTCAGCTTCTTCATCCAGACGCGCCTGAGCATCAGCGCGCAGCGCCGCCGCATCATCAAAACCCAGCATCACAGCCAGCGCATCCTCATTTTCAGCCGTTTCAGGCTTGCCGACGCTTTTCACCACTGTGGCAAAGCTGGCATCCTTGCCTGCCAGATGGGCGGCCTGATAGTCAGCCGGAAAACTCACGTCGATACTGACTTCATCGCCAGCAATCGCACCAATCAACTGCTCTTCAAAACCGGGAATAAAGCGGCCTTCACCCAACACCAGCGGTACATCCTCACCCTTTCCGCCCTCAAATTCTTCGCCATCAATCACGCCGACAAAATCGATATGCAGCTGATCGCCATTCTCAGCCTTGCGTTCGGGCTCAATGTCAAATTTCACCTGTGATTTCTGCAAGCGCTCAACGACTGAATCAATATCACTTTTTTCCACTTCAACCGTAGTCGCATCAAATTTCAGTTTGGAAATATCGGTTAAATCCACCGTTGGCCATGTGGTGACTTGCATAGTGAATTCAAAACCGGCTGCTGGTTGTGTTGCCGGAATATCGAGCATCGGCTGCACCGCAGGTGTCAAACCGGAAGATTCAATGGCGGTGACATAATGCGTCTGAAGCAGTTCAGACACAGTATCTTCATGCAATTTGGGGCCGAACTGTTGTTTCAGATGAGCCGGTGGTGTTTTGCCCGGACGAAAGCCCGGCAACTTAGCCTGGCGACTCAGCTTTAATAACTGTTCGTTATAGATACGGTCATATTCACCCTGCGGCACGGTGACATGCACCTGATATTCGTGGTTACCCAGTTCTTTTACATCGGTTTGAATCATCTTGTTTATCTCCAGTTGGTACGAGGAGGGGGAGTCGAACCCCCACACCTTACGGTACTGGCACCTAAAGCCAGCGCGTCTACCAGTTCCGCCATCCTCGCCTATTACAATCAAAAAAGGAGCAAGACCAAGTCTTACCCCTGTCGTAAATCGGGGCGAATGATGCCATCGACCCAAGTGAAATCAAGAAATCGAACGCGTACACCCAACATAACAAACAGCCTCTTTGGAAATCACCGCGTTCACGTGTACCTTTCGCAACCTGAATTTTCATTACCCCGGAGTTCCCCATGCAGGTTTCACCCCTTACCGCCCTATCCCCGCTCGATGGCCGTTATGCTTCCAAAACTGGTGATTTACGCCCGATTTTTAGTGAATTCGGACTGATTAAAGCCCGCGTCATGGTTGAAGTACGCTGGCTGCAAATGCTGGCGACCAACAACGATATTGCTGAAGTGCCTGCCTTTTCCACAACGGCCAACGCTTTCCTTGACGCCATCGTGACTGATTTCTGCGAAGACGATGCTCTGCGTGTCAAAACTATCGAGGCCACCACCAACCATGATGTCAAAGCGGTGGAATACCTGCTCAAGGAAAAAGTGGCCGAAAACGCCGAACTGGCAGCCAGTTCCGAGTTTTTCCATTTCGCCTGCACTTCCGAAGATATCAACAACCTCTCCTATGCCATGATGCTGAAAGAAGCGCGTGATACAGTGCTGATGCCCGCCTTGAACGGCATTGTAGAAAGCATGACCAACGGCGCTAAAACCTATGCCGACCAGCCGCTGCTGGCCCGTACGCACGGGCAAACGGCCAGCCCTACCACCATGGGTAAGGAATGGGCGAATGTGGCTTATCGTATGCAACGCACCGTAGCGCAGATTGAATCCACGCCGATCATGGGTAAAATCAATGGTGCCGTCGGCAACTACAATGCCCATCTGGCCGCCTATCCCGATCTCGACTGGGGCGGGATTGCCAAAAACTTCGTCGAATCGCTCGGCATCACCTGGAACCCGTATACGATTCAGATCGAACCGCACGATTATATTGCCGAACTCAATGACGCACTGGCTCGTTTCAACACCATTCTGATTGATTTCAGCCGCGATATCTGGGCTTATATTTCGCTCGGGTATTTCAAGCAGCGCGTCATTGCCGGCGAGGTCGGTTCATCGACCATGCCGCACAAGGTCAACCCGATCGATTTCGAGAATGCCGAGGGCAATCTGGGACTGGCCAATGCAGTGCTGCGCCATCTGGCCGAGAAACTGCCGATTTCGCGCTGGCAACGCGATCTGACCGATTCGACCGTATTGCGTAATCTGGGTGTCGGTTTCGGTTATTCGATACTGGCCTATAGCTCGGCCCAAAGAGGCTTCTCCAAACTGGAATTGAATGCTGATAAAATCAATGCCGATCTCGATGCCAGTTGGGAAGTGCTCGGTGAAGCAGTGCAAACGGTCATGCGCCGTTACGGCCTGCCCAATCCCTACGAACAAATGAAGGCATTAACACGCGGCAAAGGCATCACTCCGGATCGCTTGCATGAATTTATCGAGGGGCTGGAAATTCCCGCCGATGCCAAAATATCATTGCTGGCCATGTCGCCAGCCACCTATACCGGCAATGCCGCTGAGCAGGCCATGCAGATCGACACGTTTACTGCGAAATAATTCAGACCCGCGTTCGGCGGCGCATCTCGTAAAATGGGCATGTAAATTGCTTACGCTCTCAATAAACGCATTTTGTCATACCAGATTCACGGCGCGTGACATCGTGACAAGGCAAATGGAGGTGGTTTATGTTCAAAACAATAAAAGGTTGGTGGCGCAGAGAAGAAGGTTGCCGGCAAATGCCCGAGATTACGCTGGCAGTGACCCGGCTTATGGTTGGCATGATGTCAATCGACGGCAAGCTTGATGATGACGAACGTCAAGAAATCGTCGCTTTGGTCAGCGATCAGTTTGATATCCCGGCAGCAGAAAGCGCCAACATCATTGAGCAGGCGATGGACTCCGAACGCAGCGAACTGGACATTGATCTGGTGGTCAAAAAAATTACCGAAAGTTTCAGCCTCGAAGATCGCGCCGCCGTACTCGCCAAGCTGTGGCGGGTGGCCATTGCCGATGGCAATATCGATTTTCTCGAAGAACAGTATATCAATCGCATGGCAGCACTCATCGGCGTGCCCGGCAGTGACCTGGCCGAATTAAAAGCCAGAGAAGAAAAAACCTTCCCTGATCTCAATCGCGCCGATCAGCACATCCCTGACTGACCCTACCAGAACCAACCACTACCGTCATCGAGTTCGGATTTGCAGCGTTTGAGCTGGGCGGCGTAGCGGGCGGCGCGGCGATTCACTTTTTTGGCGACTTTGATTAACCACGGTTTTTTGTTGAAGGTTTTGCGTTTCCAGCCGCCGTGGCCTTCGTGGTAGGCCAGATACTGATTGTACGCATCCCATTTTGAGATGCCGAGCGTCTTGTGTGAATAATTGCCGTACCAGCCGATGAAATCGGTAGCATCCTCGAAATCATCACGATCCGCACCCCAGTTGCCTGTCGATTTTTTGTACCAGTCCCAGGTGGCATCCAGCACCTGGGCATAACCGTAGGCAGTAGTCACCTGACCCCAGGGGATAAAGCCCAGCAGGGTATCATCGGGCGCTTCGGCTTCGGAACGAAAACGCGATTCCTGATACATAATCGCCAGTTGCACATGCACCGGCACACCCCATTTTTTGAATGAATCATTGGCCGCTTCATACCAGTCATCTTTTTCCTGAAAAATCTTGCAGCCATCATCCAGATGTTTGGGTGGGCCGCTGGCACAAGATGCCAGCAACAGAGCACAGAAACACAATAGTGATAAACGCATCATAACCACTGGCACTACATCAAAACCCGTTCGATACCGCCATTTTTTACTTTTTGAATAAACTTCTTCTGCCAGTCGTCGCCGTGCAGATGTTTGGCCAGTTCGACCACAATATAATCGGCATCGACGCCGCTCACATCATCCAGCCTTGAAAGCCCCTGCAAGCAGGATGGGCAGGAGGTGAGAATCTTCTGCGGTGCCTCACCCGGCAACTGCGCTTTGGCAATGGCCATCTGCTCTTCCTTGCGGGCGCGAATCTTGCCGGCGATTTCAGGGTGGGCTACGGCCAGCGTACCGGCTTCGCCGCAACAATCTTCTGATTTCACCGATTCGGTGCCGAGCAGCGATTCGATCACCGCGTGCGTGCCATGCCGTTTCAACGGTGAATGACATGGCACATGATACATATACTCGACACCGCCGATATTATCCGCCTTCACACCCTGCTGCATCAGATATTCATGAATATCAATCAGCGGCGCACCGGGAAACACCTGCTCCAGTTCATAACGCTCCAACTGATCGTAGCAGGTGCCGCAGGAAACAACCACCGCCTCAAAATCCAGATAGGATAGTGCATTGCGAATACGATGGAACAGCACCCGGTTATCGTAGGAAATTTTGTCACCCTGCACATGATCTCCAGCTGCGGTGGAGGGATAACCGCAACACAAATAGGACGGCGGCAAGACCACATTGATGCCCAGATCAAACAGCATGGCCTGCGTCGCCAGTCCGACCTGCGAAAACAGGCGCTCGGAACCGCAACCCGGAAAATAAAACACAGCCCGGCCATTGCTACGATTCGGATCGCGCAGCACCGGAATCATATTCCTGTCGCTCGATTCAATGCCCAGCTTCTGCCGCGCCGTGCCATATTGAATCGAAGGCAGTGGCCGCTCGATGAAATTAATCACCTGCGCCTCCACCCCGTCCAGATTACGTTTGGCCGCAGGCGTTTTCTGTACCAGTCCGAATAGCTTGCCCAGCTTGTGTAGCATGCGATGGCCGGCATAACCCCAGCGCAGGACAAATTCGCGCATCAGCCGAATGCCGTTCGGGTTCTGCATGACCAGAAACATCATCGATAACCTGGCACCAAGATTGGGCTTGCTGTTCCCCTTGTCTTTAAGCAGCGCACGCATACCCTCGGTGACCACACCGAAATCGATATTGACCGGGCACGGGCTTTCGCATTTATGGCAAATCGTGCAGTGATCAGCGACGTCCTGCATGCCATCAAACTGCTCGAATGAAATACCGTCACCGGTCTGCGATTCATACAAAAATGCTTCAATCATCGCACCTGTGGCCTGAATCTTGTTGCGCGGGCTATACAACATATTAGCGCGCGGAAAATGGGTATTGCACACCGGCTTGCACTTGCCGCAACGCAGGCACGATGAAATCGATTCGGACAAATCAGTCATATCGGCTGCTTCAAGAATCATTGATTCCATTTCCAGCAGATTGAAACTCGGCGTGTAACTCAGTTGCAAATCGGTATCGGGCATCAGCTTGCCGCGATTGAACAAAGCATCGGGATCGGCTGTTTTCAGGTAGGCCGCATGTTCTTCCAGTATGCCCCTGTCCATATAGGCCAGCTTGGTGATACCAATACCGTGCTCACCGGAAATCACGCCGCCGAGCTCCACCGCTTTGGCCATCACCTTCTCGACCACCCGGTGGGCTTTTTTCATCATCATATAATCGTTGGAATTGACCGGGATATTGGTATGCACATTGCCATCGCCCGCATGCATATGGGTGGCCACCACGATACGTCCGGACAATGTGTTGGTATGCGCTTCGCGTACCATATCCAGCAACGATTCATGACCACGCAACAAATCGCACAGCGGCTGCTCCACCTCAGCGCGGTAAGAAATGCGCTTGGCGCCGCGCTGAATCACCCGGAATAACGGCTCGGAGCGTTTATATTTGATGCCCTTGAGTAACTCACTCACAGCTTTGGACGAGGCATCGAGATTCTGTAACAGCCTGCACCAGTTGCCCTTCGCCGTTGTTATCAGTTCAAGGCAGGCATCCAGTTTGTCACGCAAATACGGGTCATCATCAAGATTCAGATCACTGGTTTCCAACCGGTTACCACTGAGTCGATCACGAGCGTCATTCAAACGCTCGGCAATGGCATCGAGAATCTCTTTTTTGTTGGTAATGGAGTTTTCGATATTCAGGTGTTCGACGTAATCGTTGTATTCGCTCAATCGATCCAGCGGAATCACCACGTCCTCATTGAGTTTGAAAGCACGCGTATGTTTGGCAATGGCCGCCATGCGCCCGCGATCACCCCAGAAACGCCCGCGATCAGCCGCCGAAACAGCCACAAAACCTTCACCATTGCCATGTGAAGCAATGTGGCAAATATCTGCACAGGCCTGGGCTACGGCGCGTTCGTTATCGCCAGAGACATCAATCAACAAGACCACGCGCGGCGCTTCCCGTCGGGTGGATTTGGAAATATATTCAATAGCCTTGACGTATTTTTCGTCAAAATGTTCCAGTCCTTCCAGATGTGCGCCATCAAACGCATCGACATGGTGTTTAATATGCACCATAGCCTGGGTTGCTTCAGACAATTCCTGACCGAAAAACTCACAGCACACCGTGCGTGTTACATCAAATGCACGGTGCAATACGAATGTTGCTTCGGCAATAAAACCATCCGTACCCTCTTTCTGAACGCCCGGTAAACCACCCATCGCCTTGCGCGTTACATCCTTACCTAAGCCCTTTTTACGGAATACAGAGCCGGGCACGGACAGCGTCTCCTCGCTGATCTGCTGGCCGGAAACGGCATCAGTACGCGTCAGGCGAAAATCGACCACCTCTTCATCATGCACTTTGGCCATATTATGGTTGATGCGTTCAACCAGCAGCCAGTTGCCATCCGGCGTCACCATTTTCCATGATAACAGATTATCCACGCAGGTGCCCCAGATCACCGCATGTTTACCTCCCGCATTGGAGGCCACATTACCACCAATCGTGCAGGCCCACAGGCTGGTCGGATCGGTGGCGAACACGTTGGGTTTGGATGCTTCCATTACCTTGCCGGTCACCGCCCCCGCACCGGCCGTGATGGTGGCGACTTCGCCTTTATCACCCACGTTTCTGGTTTCAACCGGCCCAATCGCATCGAGCTTTTCGACATTGATCATCACCGCATTATCAGACAGGGGAACCGAGCCGCCGCATAAACCGGTGCCACCGCCGCGCGGAATCACCACCAGCTCAAGCTTGGCCACAGCACGAATCAGGCCGGGCAACTCATCCATCGAATCCGGCGTCAATACGCAAAACGGCGCATGATGCCGCCAGTCGGTGGCATCGGTGGCATGGTGGGTCAGCGTATAGGCATCGAAATGCACATTGTTGGCATGGGTGTGCCGCGCAAATGCCTTGCGCGCTTTGCGGCGTTTGGCCGGTTCATGCTCGAACCACGCATAAAAGTCTTCCAGCAGCCGACTGGTGCAGGCGGCCACCTTGCTGGCGCGCGGATTATCACTGGCACCGGCTTCAATCCGGGAAAGTCGATTATAATGGCGGCGATACATCGTCTGCCGCCGTTTCTGGTTGTTTAATAAATCATTGCGTAAAAAGGAATTGCGCTCGACCACCCACAAATCGCCCAGAATCTCGAACAGCATGCGCGCCGAACGCCCCGTACGGCGCTGACTACGCAATACATTCAAGTCATCCCAGGCATCCTCACCCAGAAAGCGGATAACAATCTCTCGATCAGAATAGGATGTATAATTGTACGGTATTTCACGAATATTTTCGGGCAAACAACGCTCCATGCTTACATGTCGGTGGCGCAGCATAATAAGCCTTTCAGATGAATGAAACCTTAAACATCAACCCTTTCACCACAGAGGGCACATAGTAGCGTAAAAATAAAAAACGATTCACGCAAAGGCGCAAAGAGCGCAAAGAAATCCAAGCCAGCATCCAATATCGCAATCTGTTGATATTCCGCAAACCAAATATGCCTTTGATTTTCTCTGTGCTCTCTGTGTTCTCTGTGGTGAAAAGCTTTTGACCTTCCGGTTGCTTTATTCGCTAACGAAAATATTGCGGATCAATATCGTATTTTCGCAACAGCTTGCGCACGGTATTGCGATTCAAACCCAGCATGTCGGCCACTTTGAGCTGATTGCCATGGCAGCGTTCCATCGCCAGCACCAAGAGCGGCGGCTCGACCTGTTCGAGCAAATGTTGATGCAGATTGACCGCTTTGGCATAACCCAGCTGATGCAGGTACTGGCGCGTACAACGCGTGACCGCCTGTGCCAGCGTCTCTTCCTGATGCCGTGAATTGTCGATATTACCCAACGCCAGCGCGACATCGGACAGGGTAATGCTGGCGCCCGGCGTCAGCACAGCGAGCCTGCGCATGACATTTTTCAGCTCGCGCACATTGCCGGGCCAGTCATGCTGACTGAGCAGGTGGATAGCATCATCGAGCAGAATCGGCGCATTCATACCCAGCTCTTTCACCGCCCCATCAAGCAGAAACGTGGCCAGTTCGGGAATATCATCCCGGCGTTCGCGCAGCGGCGGAATATGCACCGGAATCACATTAAGCCGATAATACAAATCCTCACGAAACTCACCCTTGGCAATTTTTTCCGGCAAATGCTGGTGTGTGGCCGCCAGCAAGCGAACATTGACCACTTTGGACTGACTGCCGCCCACCCGTTGCACTCGGCCTTCTTCGAGCACACGCAGCATCTTGGCCTGCAATGCCGCCGGCATATCTCCGATTTCATCAAGAAATAAAGTGCCACCGTCAGCCTGTTCAAAACGGCCTTCGCGGGCTTTATCGGCGCCGGTAAAGGCGCCTTTTTCATGCCCGAACAATTCAGATTCGAGCAAATCAGCCGGAATGGCGGCCGTATTAATGGCCACAAATGCTTTGTTAGAGCGCTGACTGCGTTCATGCAGGGTGCGGGCGACCATCTCCTTGCCGGTGCCCGATTCGCCGGTAATCAACACGGTTAAATCGGAGGTCGCCACCCGACCGAGGGTGCGAAACATATCCTGCATGGCCTGGCTGCGACCGATAATCAGATCTTCTTTTACCGCAGGTTTGGCCGCTAATGCCGGTTCTTGCACCGGACGCACGCGCTGCACCAACTGCCGTACTTCATCCAAATCAAACGGCTTGGGCAAATATTCCATCGCCCCGATCCGGTAAGCCTCGGCGGCATGACCAAAGGTGGTTTCCGCCGTTAATAACACCACCGGCATCTGCATGGCTCCTGTGGCCAGAAAATCCATACCGTTACCATCCGGCAGATACACATCGAGAAATACGATGTTGATGTCATCCACACCGGCCAGATCGCTTTCCGCTTCAGCAATCGAACCGGCCTGCAATACTTCCAACCCCTCTTCACGCAGCACCTTGTCCAGTATCCACCGGATGCCTTCATCATCATCGACAATTAGCGCTTTCATAGCTTAACCTCTCCTGCTGTTTTAACCGGCAGTTGTAATGTCATAGTCGTGCGTCCGTTAGCACTGTCCACATTCACCCTGCCACCGTGTTCCAGCATCACCCGCTCGACCTGCGCCAGCCCCAGGCCGCTGCCGCGTTTTTTGCCCGTCACATAGGGTTCAAACAGGCGATCCTGCAATTCTTTCGGGATCATCGCGCCATCATTGGTAATACTGATTTCAACAACTTTGCCCTGATGACCCGGCAGATGCACCAGCGGCGCCATACGGGTCTGCCATTCAATTTTACTCTCGGCTGCTTCCAGCGCATTTTGCCACAGATTTTCAAAGGCCTGCCTCAATCGCGCCGGATGAGCCAGAATATCGGGCAGGCTCGGATCAAACACCCGGCTGATATAAATACCTTCCGGATACTGCCCTTGGCGATTCGGGATAACATCGTGAATCATCTCATGCAGATTGGTCATTTCCATCTGCACCGGTGCGCGCGGGCCAACCTGTAAAAATGCATCAATGCGATCCCGAATACGATCCACACCGTGAATCATCTGCTCGACTGCTTCCTTGGCATCGGCATTCATGGCCTGTTCTGATAACCATTGGCTGGCACCTCTGAGTGCAGCCAGCGGATTTTTGACTTCATGCGCCATCTCCAGCGCGATACGCGCTACCGCTTCGGCCATTTCATGGCGTTTGGCATGGCGCTCCACTTCCGAGCGATGCGCTTCCGGCACAAAGATGGCGGCAATGCCCCCCTCATGCATGCCCAGATGCAGGGAAACCGGCATACCGCTGCCCTGCATACAGAGCTGGTGATCGGTTACGCCACCACCATAGGGTGTAAGCATGGCCAGCAATCGTTCAATCTCGCCAGTCGGCGAAAAAACCTCGGAGAGATGGCGGCCAACCAGTTGCCGGTCGGATTTGCACAGAGCCTCCTGAGCCAGCAGGTTGGTCTGTAGTATGCACGAGTCGGTGTCGAGCAAAATCATCGGCAGCGGTAGAATCGACAACGGCACCTGCTCAAACAGCATGCGCAGCCTCCCGTGCAGACGGTGGGAGTACATGCTGATGCACATGCCCGCCAAGCCCGAGAAAATAACCTGCCGCCACATCTAACATTTGCTGCCAGTCGGTCAAAGTCTGAAACGACTGGCGAAATTCCGCTGAACCACGCAGCCCCTTGCTGTACCAGATTACATGTTTCCGAGCCAGCTTGGATGCTGTACGAATGCCATGATGCTGCGCCAGATGATGCAGGTGTTCGGATACAATTAACCAGCGCAAAGCCGCTGACGGCGGCTCAGGCACCGGTGCGCCGGTGAGTACCGCATGCACCTCACCCAGCACCCAAGGATTGCCCTGCACGGCGCGCCCGACCATCACCCCGTCACAACCTGAAACGCGAATCATTTCACGTGCTGATGCAGCACCGACGATATCGCCATTGCCAATCACCGGAATGGAAACAGCCGCCTTGGCCAGACCGATATCTTCCCAGTTGGCATGGCCGCTGAACATCTGCACCCGCGTGCGCCCATGCACGGTCAGCATCTGAATGCCGGAAGCTTCAGCAATGCGGGCAATATTCTCGACATTTTTGCTGGCTTCATCCCAGCCGGTTCGAATTTTCAATGTCACCGGCACATCGACTGATTTTACCACGGCTTCGAGCACGCGCGCCACCAGCCGCTCATCTTTCAGCATAGCCGAACCGGCCACCTGTTTGCAGATTTTCTTGACCGGACAACCCATATTGATATCGACAAAATCAGCCCCGTGACCAACCGCCCAGCGCGCCGCCTCACACACAAAAACCGGATCAGCGCCGGCAATCTGAATCGAGGCCGGATGTTCATCATCACCCAACTCAGCCATGCGCTCAGTGCGCTCGCGCCCCATATCAACCGCACGCGATGCGATCATCTCGGTCACGACCAGCCCCACCCCGAAACGTTTGCAAATCTTGCGAAACGGCAAATCGGTAATGCCTGCCATCGGTGCCAATACGAGTGGCACATCAATATGGTGGTTGCCCAGTGTAAATCCGGACAGCAATTGCGTTGTCATATAGTATTCTTGTCCTGTTGCCTAAAAAATATGCAAGCTTAGCCGCCCCCTAATAATTCGCCAGTGTTATTCGGTTCAAAGGTTTTGATCTTAGACTACGCTTGCCGAGAGTCTGCGCTGCCGTAGGCTTGGCGGCATGACTATCGCAACGCGCATGCACTGGCCCAATACGCATTTTATGCAATCGGTGGCCGATTCAAGCCAGTTTCCGGATATTGATCTGCCGCAGATTGCCGTGGCAGGCCACTCCAATGTTGGCAAATCCTCATTGATGAATGCCCTGTTCAGTCGCAATGGACTGGTCAAAACATCCAAAAGCCCCGGTTGCACCCGCTTGCTCAACCTGTTCGAGGTAGATGATGCATTACTGGTCGTCGATTTACCCGGTTACGGCTATGCCCGCGCACCGAAAAAAGAGCAGAAACGCTGGATCAATATGATCGAGGGTTATCTGGCCCAGGCTGATATCAAGCTGGTTCTGATGCTGCTCGATATCCGACATGGCCCCAAGGATTCTGATTTACAACTGATCGAATGGCTCAATGAAGGCGGTATCCGCTGGCTGCCAGTCGCGACCAAGGCGGATAAATTATCCGGCAACCAACGTGTAAAGCGTTTAAAAGAAATGACCGATGCCATGGGAGGCATGCTTGCGCCCATGCCGACATCCAGTTTCAAAGGCACCGGAATCGACAAATTGCGCGCCGTTATTGAACAGGAAATAGCTCAGGCGACTTCGTAATCTGCCACCGTACGGGAAACCGCCGCAGCTTTGACCATAGGAACGACAGCCTGATGTGAAACAAAAAAAAGGGTGTTGGCGCATATCGGACTGTGATGGGTGTGCAATCGCCTTGATTCCTGCCTGACCCGCTTCCCACAAACTTAGGCGATGCGCCATTCGGCCAGGGTTGCGCGAGCATTGCCGCCGCTGATATCTGGGATGATGCACAATTCCAACGTTGCCACGCTCTGGAGTTCGACATGATAATCTTCCACTTGCAGGGTTGAATCCGGGGCGCTGAAATTAAACTGCTGACGCGCTATGTCATGGTAAGGTAGGCCTGCGTCCGCAGACCAGCGCAGGACAAATTCCTGTGTGCGCTCGCGTTGATCCTCTTGAAAGATTAGACGAATCAACCTGATTTGCTGCTGTTGGTCAAACAGCAGGCGCAGTGTCTGCTCGCCTGCATCGGCGGCCTGCCAGCCGCCACCGCCGGCAACCAGCGCCGCCTCGAATGGATGCGTAGCATCTTCAGAAGTAAGTTCCGCTTCGGCCAGCATCTCCAGATTCAGCCAGTGGTGTTCAATCTCTGTGCCTGCCGTATTCTGCTGATCAATCATCCGTTTGCGCATATCTCTCTCCTGTTACGTCTGAAACAATAGCCCCTATCTGAAAATCCTGCCAAAGAACTGTTGCATGTGCTGCCAGGAAGCTCAGCAGTGCGCGGCTAAAGCCGCACCTCCAGCGCATGCTGAGTTATTGTTCGTTTCCGTTATGTATCGTAATCCGCCACCGTTCGGGCAATCGCCGCCGCTTTGACAAGGGGGATCACAGCCTGATGGAGCGGGTGATTCTGATAGGATTCCAGCGCCTCACGATCTGCCAGTTCGGCAACCAACACCAGATCGGCAGACTGTTCGGATTCAAGAAAATCAATGCCGACTTCAATATTCAGTAAACCGGGAATATTACCTGCCAGCGCTTCCAGCCGTGCCTTGATTTCTGGCGCATCGGCCTTGTCCCTCAGTTTCCACATCACAATATGTTTAATCATTTCTACCCCTTACCCCTCACTCAACATGCACATTGCACATCGCAACGATGCCCGGCTTCCCTTCCGTGAGCCCGGCCAAACGGGATAAGTCAGCCATGCCCTGCATCACAGGCACAGGCAGCCATGCATCACTCAGTATCGACAGGCGTGTGGTCATATGCGCAACGATTTGACTGCTCAGGGCATCGGCATCACCAAATAATTTCACCAGAATCATCTCGCGCAGCCCCAGCGGCTGGGTAATGCGCACCGTGCTATAATCCTGTTCAATACCGGCCAGTGTGGCGGCAGCTTTGGTAGCGTCGTTCAAATCGCCGAGTGAATCAACCAACCCCAACCGCTGCGCATCCAGGCCGCTCCATACCCGCCCCTGCGCCAGCGCATCTACTTTTTCAACCGGCATCTTCCGGCCACTGGCCACCACCTGCAAAAAACTGCGATAAATATGCTGCATGGACAATTGCATCATTTTTTTCAACTCCGGTGCCAGATCGCGATCCGCCCGGACACCACTGGCAATGGATGTCGTACCCAGCCCATCGCTGTGCACGCCCAGCTTCTCCAGCCCACGCTGAAAACTGGGCAATACGCCAAACGCACCAATGGAGCCGGTAATGGTGGTCGGTAAAGCCCAGATTTGATCTGCCGGTGCAGCTATCCAGTAACCGCCCGAAGCAGCCATACCCGCCATCGAAACAACCACCGGTTTACCCGCTTTTTTCAGTCGAATGATTTCACTGCGAATGGCTTCCGATGCCTGCACACTGCCGCCGGGGCTATCGATCCTGAGCACTACCGCCTTGATCTGTGTATCGAGCCTGGCTCTGTTTAACATTTCCATCATGCTTTCACTGCCCACCGAACCGGGCGGTTGCTTACCATCGAGAATCATGCCGCTGGCCGTGATGATGCCCACCTGACTGCTTTTGGACTCGGGATTATCGCCACCTGTCGCAGCCAAGTAATGGCGGAAATCGATACTATCATATTGGCCGGACTCAACACCCATGGCTCCAGCAATATAATCCTCAATGCTACCATGATCGGCCAGCACATCGATTAAGCCTTCGGATTTGGCCAGCTCCGCTGTGCTGCCGCCAACCCCGGCCAGATATTGCGATGGATGATCCAGTACCGTCTGCAAACGCGCCGCCTTGATATTGCGCATCTGCGCCACATCATTTTTATAGGCGCTCCACAATACATTCAGCAAGGCCTGATTGGATTGTCTGTCTTCATTCGACATATCATTGCGCACCAAAGGCTCGATGGCCGCTTTATATTTACCGGCGCGAAACAACTGGATATCAATATGCAGCTTATCCAGCGCATCCTTGATATAATTGCGATAAATACTGAAACCCTGCATGCCCACGACGCCAAGCGGATTGAGAAACACCTGATCCGCCGTAGCTGCCAGATAATACTGCGACTGCGAATAATTTGGACCAATGGCCACCACCATTTTTCCGGATGTTTTAAATTGTACAATGGCTTTACGCAATGCCTGCAACGTGGGCAGCGAGGTTTTATCCATGTCGTCCAGTTTCAATACCATCAGGCGAATGTGCGCATCATCAGCCGCGTGATTGATTACTGAAATCAGATCGTGCAACTGCGTTTGATTCGGAGCCGAGATATTCAATGGCAAGGCGGATGTCGATGGCAACGCCAGTTCTTCCACAATGCTGCCGCTCGGATTGAGGATCAGTGCAGCATTATCGGGTACTTGCGGCTGCTCGGCAAAAAAGGCTGCGGCAAACAACAGCAGCAACAGGATAAATATCCCGTTGACGACAATATTACGTAATCGCCCCAGCCAGCGGAACAATGTAGAGAAAAAACGTTTCATTCGATTCCCTTCGTGAAACTTTGAGTTATTGATGTAAAATAATTCGGCGTAACAGTTTATCTGACCGTCTGTTTTTCCAATGCCCGATGATAACAGGCGGAAGCTTTTTCAAACTCGCCCAGTTCTTCATGCCAACGCCCCAGACTGCTCCATGCAGCCGCACTGCCATAACCATCCGCCAGCGCCTGCATTTGCTCAAAGGCAAGGCCATCGAGCTTGGCGGCATGAGCCAGTTCGGCGCGCAGCCAGCGCTGAGCCGGGTTAAGCGCTTCAACGGTTTTTCGTTCCAGTTTGCGATAGACCCGGATCGGATCGTCACGTTGAATCTTGAGCAAGGCGCGGGCAATGCGATCATTGCTATGCTGTTCGAGATAACCGTTCCATAACCGCTGCACAGTTTTCAGATCACCGCTGCTGAGCAATCCATTGCCATAGGCCAGCAAAACTTTGGCATCATCGGGCATTAAACGATAGGCCTTGCGCAGATATGCCATCGACTGATCTGGCTCCTGTTCAGCCAGTTGCAGACAGGCGCGCACAAGGCGCGGTTTCACTGCCTCGGCAGAGCGTCGACCCTGCTTCCAGTCCGCTTCCAGCCGATTAATAAATTCCAGTAAATCACCCTCTTCTTCGGCAATATCCACCAGTCTGGATGCTGCCAGCGGTGCGCCGGGATGGGCATGTAACCATGCTTCCAGATGCGCTTTACGCGTGGCCGTATCAGCCGGACTCTCTACCTGCGGATCGGTGGCGATGCGTGCGGCCAGAGCGGTGATTAGCGGATCCTGATCTTCAGCCGGAAGGGGAAGTTCGGCGGCCGGAGACAACATCGTTTGCAGCATATCAATAGCCCAGTCGGGCAACACGCCACGGCAGCGTTTCAACGCTCTCGCATTGACATTGCCACGTCCATCCAGCCACTGCGCCAGCGCTTCCCTGAGTTTTTTCTCACGCCGTTTGCGACTGCCCAACCGCAACGACCGCCATGCCACGCCGGGGCCGGCAAATAGAGCGGCGACAATACTGCGCAACAGCCACAGCACCAACAGCAAGGCCAGCAGCGCCACAATAAATGCGCCCTGCCGGGTTTCAAAAATCCAGCCGAAAGCCTCAATGCGCAGGGCCTGATCGGCAATATTCGGGAATACAATTAAAGCAATACTGACAGCCAACGCCAGCACAAGCAGCAGAATAAACCTCATCGCGCGCCCTCCTGCTGCCATTGCTGCGCAGTGCGGCGCAGGGTGGCAATATCAGTCTGAATCGCATCGAAATTTTCCGGCAAGCCGGTATCTATCGCCCCGCCATTGTTGTCGTCACTGTTGTTATCGCCGTCAAGCCGCATGGCTTTTATTTGCAATAACAATTCCGCCTGCAGACTCTGCCATGCGCCTTTTGCAGGCCATGATTCCAGCGTCAAATGGCGTGCCGAATTCAGCAATCTGGCTCGCAAATCGCCCAAATGTTGCGCTTCCACAGAGGGAGCCTGGCGCAACTGAAACTGGCTCACAATCCAGGCCAACCACGGGTAGGGCGATTCCGGTAAAATATTTCGATGCACAGGCGTCACCAGAGCATCGGCCCATTTGTTCAGAGCATCCTGCCATTGTTTCATCTGCTGAACGCGATTCCGCGCCAGCGCATGCATAGCGACCGCTTCGCTACGCTGGCTAGTGCTCAAACCGGGCAACAGGGAGATTTCTTCCCAGGCCAGTTGCAATTGCGGCAAGCGGCTGGCCGGATCAGTAATCCAGCGCAGACGCACCTGCAAATTCATCTGTTGCTGCTCTTGCAGACCATTTTGCAAGGCCTGTTGCGCACCGCTCATCTGCTGTAGTTCCTCTCGCAACACATTGATACTGGATAATAAAGCCTGCACTTCTTCGGATGAAACAGACGGTTTGCGTGCCACCGGGCTAACTGCCGCAGCTTGTGGCGTAACAACAGGTTTTTTTACAACATGCGCCACCGCAGGTTTGGCGGCAACGACGGCTGCCTTTGTCGGTGCAGATTGCTGTACCTGTGTGGTTTTAAGCATGGATGTTAGCGATTGATACAGCGGCAACAGCTTGCCACTCAAAGCCAACGAACCCAGCACAGCCACCACAATCAGCAATACAATAAGTATAAAATTACGCCCGCCATGTGATTCGCTGGCAGTCTCTGTTTCAGTGGCCGCTTTATCAGCAGGGGCAGCCGATACGTTTAAATCACTGATGGCACCTTCTTCGGCATCTTTTGCTATGTCTGTATCTGTCGGTTTCGTCATCACAAGCTCAAGCTTCGTTTAACCAGCGAGCTACGTCCAGCGCGTGATAGGTAAGAATCATATCCGCCCCGGCGCGTTTGAAACCAAGCATGGTTTCCAGCACCACCCGTTTTTCATCAATCCAGCCATTGGCCGCCGCAGCTTTGACCATGGCATATTCGCCCGATACATTATACACAGCCAGCGGTAACAAGGTCGCATCTTTAACTTCGCGAATAATATCCATATAGGCCAGCGCTGGCTTGACCATCAGCATATCCGCGCCCTCATCCACATCCAGAAACGCCTCTTTCAGCGCTTCGCGACGATTGGCCGGATCCATCTGATAACTGGCGCGATCGCCAAAACTCGGCGCTGAATCCGCTGCATCGCGGAACGGCCCGAAATAACCGGATGCATATTTGACCGCATAGGACATCACCGGCGTATGCGAGAAACCGGCATCATCAAGGGCAGTTCGGATGGCGGCAATCATGCCATCCATCATGCCGGACGGAGCCACGATATCGATACCCGCTTCGGCATAGGATACCGCCTCTTTTTGCAGGTTAATCAGCGTTGCATCATTATCGACATCTTCACCATGCAATACCCCGCAATGGCCATGATCGGTATATTCACAAAAACAGGTATCGGCAATCACGCACAGATCCGGGCAAGCCGCCTTGGCAGCACGAATGGCTTGCTGAACGATGCCGTCCGCATCCCATCCGCCGGAACCAACCGCATCTTTTTCAGCCGGAATCCCGAACAGAATAATGCCGGACACACCGGCCGCAGCGACTTTTCTGGCCATATCGCCAACTTGCGAAAGCGGGATGCGCGATACGCCGGGCATGCTTTTGACTTCCACTGCCGCCTCAATCGTCTCATCAACAAACACAGGGTAAATTAAATCAGTCGTGCTCAGTTCGGTTTCACGCACCATGCGCCGAATGGCGGCTGTTGTGCGCAGTCGGCGCGGACGAATCATCAGATCAGGCAAAGACATCATAAACTCCCGGAATCGTAATACTCGGCTAAAGCATCGAGCATGGCCTCAAAACTAGCCTTTTTGGCAACAACCTGCACGCGCAAACCCAGCACACGCGTTGCGGCCGCCATTTTTTCAGAAATGGCCACAAGTACAGGTCGGTTGGCCAGTTCCAACGAACCCACCCGCTGCACATAATGCGATGCCGTTTTGGCGCTGCCCAGCAACACTGCATCAATATCACCGGCTTGTAATTTGGCAATCACATCACTCGCATCGCCTGCCGGGCAGACTGTCCGATAAGCTGAAACCATCGTCACCGGCACGCCATGCTGTAACATTGATTGCGCCAGAACCTCACGCCCTTGCTCAGCGCGAAAAAACAGCAGTTTATTCGGCAAGCCGTGGGTTGCATAGGCTTTAATCAAACCGTCCTGCGAAGCCGTTTCCGGCACAATATCAACATGGATTCCTATTTGAGACAATGCTGCTGCCGTCTTTCTACCCACCGATGCAATGCGCCTGTTATGCAAAACATCAACCAGATATCTGCCATCATCGGCCACAACCTTTGCCAGCGCCTGCACGCCACTGGCGCTGGTGAACAGAACATCACTGCAATCCGCCAATCCACGTATGCCGTCCGCGATAGCTTGCGGCATAGTTTCAATCGCCAGACATGGCAGACAAACAGCTTTAGCGCCGTATGATGCCACCAACAGACTCAGATCCGGATAGTGTTTTTCGGCACGGGTCACAAGAATCTGCTTATCACGAAGTCTCAACGATGGCATGGCGCTATCATGCATCAATTTACCGGACAGTTCTATGGAAACCCTGCATTTTTTCAACTATCGCCATCAAAATTGCAGTTCTGAAAAGCATCGGATAGTATCAACCCGCTTCGTCAGAAACATCTTACACAGGGGACTATTATGGCATATCAAAAACGACTGTATCAGATTCTTTATCCCAATAATTCTCTCGTTGCTTCACAACTTAACCCTGAACAATTTGGCAAGCACTATCAGGTTGGCACATCACGCCATTATGTAGGCAAGGTCATCTTTGCCGAAGTTGATACTGACTTTCGCAATGATTTTTTTAACATTGAAGAAGGCTTCGCAGAAGTTTACCCGCATGAAGATGGTCGGCCAAAAGCAACAAAATTTATCAGTTCGTACCGCGTACTGGAGCATGTTGATCTGGATGCGTTAAAAAATCTCTATCTGGTCACGCCCAACGGGCGATTACTGGAACTCACACAGGGCAAACATGATAAACCGCATCAGCCCGGCTTAATCAGAACCTTTGCTCAGATTTGCCCTACAACTGTACTATCTATGAGCACGCTTAATGCCGTAGAATATGCGCAATACATCACCCGCCCCATGCATAGCAAATGGGTGCCAACATTGTTTTTTACGCAGATTGAATTGCCCACCGAACAATTCCTGAAAGACTTTGAGGACAACCCGTTTATCTCGCCGCCCTTCCCCTTTGTTCACCCGGCCAAACTCAGAGATGCCATTTTAGAACTGGGCAGCACCGACAAGGAGGCCAAAGGCATCAGTTTAAACAGCGATCTGGAAAAAATACCGTATACCAAAATCAGGCATGGATTCTGGCTGGTGTGTAACACCAAGAGTGTGTTTTATCCCATGCCTGATGAAGAAACGATCAGGAAGGAAAACCACCAGTTTTACAAAGAGATGTAGGCCGGGAAATCAAAAACGCATTTCAAGGCCGCTGCTATAGCGTAAATCTGTTGATTTAACGGTCTGAGGCGGTCTGGCATCGTAGGTGAAATCCAGCGACAGTTTCAGATCAATATTATCCATCACTTTCACATAGGCGGACATCTCTTCAAGCAAGCGATAATCCTTCAGTTGCCCAAATGCCGGTTGATAATAGGTGGTGCTGTTCATACGCAGTTGTTCGTTAAAGCGGCGTTTGAGCACCAGATAATTACTACTTCGCCATAGGCTTGAATTTGTATCATTGGTGGCCGCTGTGACGCGTAAACGTTCGCGCTCATAAAAACCACCCACGCCTACATAAACGGCGGCAACACCAGCTTGTTCCATGGCGGTGAAACGCAGACCGCCACCCAACAGCGTACGACGGGATAATCGTGAAAAAGGATCGCGCCCGACCTGAGCCAGCGCTTCAACAGCCCACTGCCGGTTCAAATCGGTACGATGGCGCACATGCAAAAATGACTTATTGCTATCAACCTTGCCGCGACTGGTACCATAATTATATCGCAACATCAGAAATTCAGTATGTTGCTCATGCTTCCACTGACTCAGCAGGTCTGCCTTGATGCTGCTTTTTTCTGTATTGCCGCTGGCACCATTAACCGCCACATTGGCTACATGACTAACGCCATCTGCTTCAGACCCGATAATGGCTTTCTCGACATTCACAATAGCAAAAGCGGGCAAAGGAGCAATCAGTGACAGCAATAAAAGGCAAGGAAAAATCAGCATAGAATACATCGCCGCAGGCTACTATCCTGCATGCTTAATGAATACGGTCAGCCTTGTTGTCAGCCCTATTCTGGAAGCGGCGCAGTGCTATAATTTGCGACCATAACATGCGTTGCACCAGCAGCGAGTTGCACTGTATCGGTTGCGGCATTGGTGGTTTCCACGCATAGCATATGCAGATATCCATCTTCACCCAGATCACCCATTTTCGCTGCCGTTTCGATCCACGGATTCCACACCACCACGGAAGCACTGCCTTCGGCGCAAATATCAACAGATCGACCCATGACAGGGTCGATGATGCGATAACTGTCGCCCGTAGCCAGATAAATACGATCCGTTTCCGCATCAATGTCAACGGCTCCAAGCTGCTGCTTGAGCTTGGCGCCATCGACCTTATCAATGTACTCACAACCATCTAAACCTTCAATACGAGCCTGACGCACATCACCAACCTGAAAATAGGTGTGAAACGCCTCTCCCAGCGTAAAGGGCTCAGCACCCCGGTTGGTCGTTTCGAGTGCCAGCTTCAGGCTGCGGCCAACAGTCACATGCAATTGTACGGACAACGGATGACCACACTGCTGGCGGGTTTGATCATTCTGCACCATTTCAAAGCTAATCTGCGTGCTGCCATCGTCGCATGCGCTGGCAGCAACTGGCGTCCAGCTGACAGTGCGAGCCGGGCCATGCCCTGGAAGACCGGAATCAGATGCATGCGGCCCGAACCACGGCCAGCATATCGGCACACCGCCACGCAATGATTTGCCCGCTGCAAATGTCGCATCGTCACTCATCCAGATCAGCGGTTCCTGCCCGGCAGCCGTATAGTCCAGCACATGCGCGCCCTGCAAGGCAATCGATGCTGTTGCGAGTTCGTTACGAATCTCGACAACCGGCATCGCCCCCTGACCACTGCTAAACGTAACCTGTCCGGCAATACCATGTGTTTCATTCCATTGTTCGATGTTAGTCATTTATCCCTCCCTGATTGCTATTTTGACATGCTACGCCGCTACCCGGTTCGATACAAATGCAGTTTCGGTCAAAGACGGCCATCTGGTTAACATGAAACTAAAGGAACCTTTTGAGCACAGTCCAAGCTCACCCGTCAAACCGCGTAACGGCTTTTGGCGGGTGAGCTATTTGTTAGCAACCTTTTCTTCAAGCCGTTCAACTAACCATAGCTTAATTATTGATTGACGAGTGACGCCAATGCGACCCGCCTCCCTGTCCAGGGAATCAACCACCCAAGAAGGGAAGTCAACATTGATTCGTTTCTGTTTTTGATTTGGGCGTTTGATAGTAGACAAATCAAGATCATTAATAACGTCTTGTTTATTATCATCAAATTTTTTATCAAAGTTTCTAGCTTTCATAAAGTGCCACCTCTCTTTCACGGGATCGCCTGACCGAGATTATTCTAATGGTATGACCACGATATGTTATGACAGCTGACCAGTACTTGTTGGCGATCCGACCAATGACTAAAAAGCGTGGTTCATCTTCTGATTTTGCTTGTATCTCAACAAGTTCAGGGTCAATCCAAAGCTCTTGAGCTGCAACAAAATCAATACCATGCTTATCCAGATTAAACATGCTTTTTTGTCGTCATATTCAAATTCGTACATGAGTAAAATATATGCTTAAATTACTCATATAGCAAGTTTTTAGTTTTTGCTGCTAACTATTTATTATCTTGTTTCTGCATATCATACCGAAAAATCATTTACGTTGAATTGAACCGCATGACATTTTCAACCCACAAACCACAAAAGTCAAAGCCATCACCAAAAGAACAGGCATTTGCGCTATGGCCATTGATGGCAATATCATCATCAGGATCGTTAAGACTATTGATAATACTCGGTTCAATATCAGTATTATCCAAAGTATCCGATCTGAAATTAAGACCGTAATTACTTAGATGCGCACGCCTTGATTCCTGTCATTGAAAATGTCACTGAACTTTTTGAACCGGATATGGTTCAAGGCTCGATGCGGTCAGGGGATCGAAAATAAACCCGGATAATGCAAACTCCTTAACACATTCCTCCGGGTCGTCAGAGTGAACCAGAATTGAGTTTTCCAGTTCCTCACTTTCACCAAGGCCAACTGAATGAAATTGAACAGCGAAATGCTGATCCTGTACCCGGACAACCTGACCGAACGCATGAATAGGCAGTTTGTTCTGATTATTTCCCAGCAGTATTTGAATGTGGTATTTTTGTCCGACTGGCGGCTGTTCTTCAGCCTGAACCAGCATGCCATGAAAACTCAGGTCTACGAGTTTAACGTCAATCGGGGCATTGCCCTCAGAGCTAACCCGCACTGTTGCAGATAGCCTGGAACGAATATGTTTTCGGTTGTTCAAATCACTCTCCACAAACGCTTTATATGATCAAGCGCACGTTCAACCACGAACTATACATCATCAATATGACACAGATATGTCAAAACGAATGCACGAACACCCAGCGGGTCTAGCCCTGCAATTCTGAGCATGCATTCTTCATCAGCATAAAAAACCATCCTTTCCATTCCGGGCGGATGCCATCATCATCCGCAACCTAATAAACCAAGGGGTCGTAGTCGGTGTCAGAGCGGTATTCAGCACAGGAAATTGAAGCAAAATGGCAACAGCAATGGCGTGAGTCGGGCATAGATTCCGCCTGCGAGAATGATGAAAGGGAATCATACTATTGTCTGGTCATGTTCCCCTACCCGTCCGGCAATCTGCATATGGGGCATGTGCGTAATTATTGCCTTGGCGATGCCGTGGCGCGTTATAAACGCATGCGGGGCTTCAATGTGATGCATCCTATCGGCTGGGATGCCTTCGGCCTGCCGGCTGAAAACGCCGCCATTGAACATCACCGTCCACCGGCTGAGTGGACCTATGCCAATATTGATCAGATGCGCGGCCAGCTAAAACGACTTGGTCTATCGTACGACTGGAGCCGTGAAATCGCCACCTGTCACCCCGATTATTATCGCTGGGAACAATGGCTGTTCACCCGCTTGATGGAAAAGGGATTGGCCTATCAGGCTAATGCCGAAGTCAACTGGTGCAATCCTTGCCACACGGTGCTGGCCAATGAACAGGTTGAAAACGGCGCATGCTGGCGCTGCAAAACACCGGTAATTCGCAAAAACCTAAAACAATGGTTCATCCGCATCACCGATTATGCCGAGGAATTACTGACCGATTTGGACCAATTATCGGGCTGGCCGGAAAAAGTGATTGGCATGCAACGCAACTGGATCGGTAAATCAAGCGGTGCAGAAGTGACCTTCGGACTGGAAGACAGCGCTCAAACGCTCGATATTTTCACCACCCGGCCGGACACGCTGATGGGCGTGACCTATATGGCGGTGGCGGCAGGCCATGCGCTGGCCATCAAGGCGGCTGAAAATAATCCCGCACTGGCCGACTTTCTGGATGAGTGCAGCACGATGTCCACCAAAGAAGCCGATGTCGAAACGATGGAAAAGAAGGGTATGCCGACCGGATTCAATGCCATTCACCCGATTTCAGGCCAGCTGGTTCCTGTCTGGGTGGCCAATTTCGTATTGATGGGTTATGGCACCGGTGCGGTGATGAGCGTACCGGCGCATGATCAACGCGATTTTGAGTTTGCCAAAAAATACGGCTTATCCATCAAGCAGGTAATCACACCCGAAAACGGTGCATGGGATATCGATGCAGCGGCATTTACCGATGCCGGCCTGTTAATCCATTCCGGCGCATTTGACGGACAGACTTCCGACGCGGCCAAACAGAGCATCACGGCATGGCTGACCGATAACGGCAAGGGCAGCAAGCGTGTGCAATACCGTTTAAGAGACTGGCTGGTATCACGTCAGCGCTATTGGGGTGCGCCGATTCCAGTTATTCACTGCACCGATTGCGGCGCAGTGCCTGTGCCCGATGATCAATTGCCGGTGATCCTGCCAACCCATTTGCAACCAACCGGCGGCGCTTCGCCGCTAACTGAATGTGACGCATTCAAACATGCCGATTGCCCCAACTGTGGCAAACCTGCGACGCGCGAGCTCGATACCTTCGATACCTTCATGGAATCATCCTGGTACATGAACCGGTACACCAGCCCGCGCAATGCGGATGCCATGGTCGATGCCGAGGCCATGGCGCGCTGGGCGCCGGTGGATCAATATATCGGCGGTGTTGAACACGCCGTTCTGCATCTGCTGTATGCGCGATTTTACCATAAACTGATGCGCGATGCCGGGCTGTTTGATGCCAAAAAGGTTGGCGATGAACCGTTCAAACACCTGCTAACGCAGGGCATGGTACTCCTGGACGGCGTTAAAATGTCCAAATCCAGGAAGAACACTGTCGATCCGACTACCATTATCGAACGCTTCGGGGCAGACACGGCGCGTTTGTTCACCCTGTTCGCCGCCCCGCCGGAAAAAGATCTGGAATGGAATGAGGCTGGCGTGGAAGGCGCACACCGTTTTCTGGGTCGTGTCTGGCGCTTGCTGCAAAAGCTGGACGATCATCCTGACGATGACGATCCGGCTAACGTCAAAGCGATTCGGCTGACCATCCACGCCACCATTAAAAAAGTAACCCACGCGTTTGAACATGGCTTTGCTTTTAACGTGGCCATCGCAGCCCTGATGGAATTAAGCAACAGCCTGCAAGCTTATGAACCGACAGGTGCGACCGGCAAAGCTGCGTTTAGGGAGGGCATGGAAGCAATGGCCGCCATGCTGGCACCGTTCGTGCCACATTTTGCATGTGAACTGGGCGAGCGCCTCGGCATGCAGGAGATAGCTGTCGTCGCTGATTGGCCGCAAGTGGATGAAGCGGCGCTGGCGCAGGATGAAATCAAGCTGGTGGTACAGATTCAGGGCAAGAAACGCGGTGAAATCACCATTGCCAAGGATGCAGAGCAGGACGAGGCCATGGCTGCCGCGCAGGCTGATGACAGCATCAATAAGTGGCTCGATGGTATGCAGATTGTCAAAATCATTCTGGTGCCGGGTCGCTTGCTCAATATCGTGGTCAGACCCGCTTGAGGCGGCACATCACATCGGCGTTGCTGACTGGCCTGCTCATGCTGTTGTCCGGTTGCGCTTATCATTTGGTCGGCCATGGTGACGGTTCCAGTGCCATCCCTGTCGATGTAAAAACGGTGAGCATTACGGGTAATGCCAATGCGGCACTATTATCTCAATTTCGGCAGCGTTTGCATTCAGGGCAGTATGTGATCATTGATGCCGGTTCAGTGATAGATCGATCCCGTCATGCCTCGGTTTTCATCACCATGACGCCTCTTGTATTTACGCCCTCCACGTTTGATATCAATGGCGCGGCCACGCAATACCGTATGACTCTGGCTGGATCAATCAGCATTGAGAACAATAACAAGGCTGTCTGGCAGAGCGGTTTGATTCAGCGTCAGGGTGATGTGTTTGTAACCGGCGGACCGACCAGCATTGAAGCATCGAGGCAACGTTTACAGGCTGATTTGAGCAAACAGTGGCTCAGTGATGCCATTGGCCGCATCCACTCCGGTTTTTAGACCGATTATGGACAAACCACTCTCAGTTACCACTGGTCATGACTTCTTCTTTTATATTTTTCCTCTGTGTAACGCTGTGTCCTCTGTGGTAAATGCTTTTGATTTGGTTGTTTTGGAATGCGTCTGAATCCGGACACGCTGCTACCCCCGCAACACCACATCTATTACCTTTCCGGTGAAGATCACGATGCCCTGTTCGAGGCTGCCGATTTGCTACTGGCTGCAGGCGATGCAAGTGCTTTGCGCCTGCGCCTCGATGTCAGCGAATTATCGCGCATCGAGGAAGAATCCCGCAATCAGGGTTTATTTGGCCCCTCCGTCTGTTACGCCTTGGTGCGTAATGCCCAATCGGCCAATCCGAAACAAACCGCTCACCTGTTGCAACTGGTGGAAACGCTTGGTTCCGATCACCGCCTGATTATCTGCGCTGCCGGCATCGACTGGAAAAAGGCCTTGAACAAAAAAATGAAAGCCATCGCTTCCCTGCCCCAATGCGAATTCAAGCAACCCGATGAAGCCGGATTCCGGCGCTGGCTGGATCAGGAACTGGCAGCATCCGGCCTGAATATCAGCCCCGAAGCGAGCCAATGGATGGGTGAGCGTTTATGTGGCATGCGTCTGGCCGCGCGCCAGATGATCGAACGATTGCGTTGGTATGATAACGGGTCGAACGTAAAAATCGGTCTGGATATCGCCGCTGAATTATTGGGCGAGCGCGCCCCCAATGCGCTGGAGGACTGGTGCCACGCTATTGCTATGCGCAAGCCTGAAGCGGTTGGCCTGTGCATGCGCCTGCTCAGGGAGCAGCAGGTGGCGGAAGTGCAGATGGTTTCATGGATCGGCACGCGCATGCAGCAGATCCTGATGTATCGCTGGTTTGAGTCTCAACGCGATCGCAATCCACTCGGTGCTGCCAAGGTCTTCGGCGAAGCGCGTCAGAAAGTAGCCGAAGAATCACGCGCCTGGCGCGGCGCTGAACTCACAGCGGCGGTAAGCCGGATTGTGCAAGCCGAAAAACTGGTCAAGGGCGCTTCGGTTGAAGATAAACAGGTTGTCATTGAAGGCCTGACACGCAATCTGATTACGCCGGAACCGGCCGCGTGAGCCAGCCCGAACAAAACTGGCAAGATTTCGAAGCAGCCCATGTCTGGCATCCCTACGCCAGCATGTTAAATCCCATCTCCGCTTATCCGGTCAAACGCGCCGAAGGCGTTTATCTCGAACTGGAAGGTGGACGGCGGCTGATTGACGGCATGGCCTCATGGTGGTGCGCCATCCACGGTTATAACGTACCTGAGCTCAATGCGGCGATTGAAAACCAGTTGCACGATATGTCGCATGTCATGTTCGGTGGTCTGACGCATCAACCTGCCGCTGATCTGGCCAAAAAGCTGCTTGAAATCACACCGGCCAATATGAATCACGTTTTCTTCGCCGATTCCGGTTCGGTGGCAGTGGAAGTGGCCATCAAAATGGCGCTGCAATTCTGGCAAGCGCAACAACGCCCCGAAAAAAACAAATTATTAACCATCCGTGGCGGTTATCACGGCGATACGTTTGGTGCCATGAGCGTCTGCGATCCAGTTGGCGGCATGCATCATTTATTCTCCGGCCTGCTGGCCCAACAACGCTTTGCCGATGCGCCTACGGCGCGTAACGATGCTGAATGGAGCGACACGCAAATCGCATCATTCAAATCCCGAATTAAAACGCACAGCCATGAACTGGCCGCCGTGATTCTCGAACCGCTGGTGCAGGGCGCGGGCGGCATGCGCTTTTATGCACCGGAATTTCTGCGACAGGTACGCACCTTGTGTAATGAATATGACGTGTTGCTGATTTGTGACGAAATCGCCACCGGCTTTGGCCGCACCGGCACCCTGTTCGCCTGTGAACAAGCGGATATCGAGCCGGATATTATGTGCATTGGCAAAGCTTTGACCGGCGGTTATATGAGTCTGGCTGCGACATTATGTTCCAGGCGCGTCTGCGACGGTATTCATCAGGATGGCGCTGGCGTATTGATGCATGGCCCAACATTCATGGCCAATCCGCTGGCCTGCTCTGTGGCGCTGACCAGTATCGAATTGTTGCTGGCCTCGCCTTGGCAGCAACGGGTCAACGCCATTGAGCAGCAGTTGCAACATGAACTGGAACCATGCCGGGCGTTTGAAGCTGTTGCTGATGTTCGAATCAAAGGCGCGATTGGCGTGATTGAAATGAACGAGGCAATCCATATTGAGCAGGTGCAACGGCAACTGGTCGAGCAAGGCGTTTGGCTGCGCCCGTTCGGTAAGCTGTTATACACCATGCCGCCCTATGTAATCAGTTCTGCTCAGTTAAACAAAGTGGCCGCTGCCATGACAAAAGTTTGCAAAGGCATATAATCCGTCCATTATGGCAATAACGATGGGTCTTGTGTTACGTGTGGATAGCTACCCGACTGCGGTGGCTATACCGCCATTGCAACAAGGCATACGCCCGACGCCGCCGATTATTGAAGCACAACGAATTGTCGAGCCTACGAACACCTTGCGCAGCAATACCGGTCGTAATCATCTATTGCAACGAAGCGAGGCATTTGCCACCGCTTCAAATGCAGCACTGACCTATTCCGCCAAAGGCTTGGCACACAGCACAGGGCAGCTCGAAGGCGGGCGTTTGCTGGATACATACGCCTGATTGATATGACCAACAAACAACTCAGCACCCATAATCATGACCGTGATTCGGTTCACATGACCTACGTCTATCCGGTTATATCCCGCCGTGCCGGTGGCGTGTCTGTCGGCATCAATCTAAATCCGAATAATGCCTGTAACTGGCACTGCGCTTATTGTCAGGTGCCTAATCTGGTGCGCGGCGTGGCTCCCGCCATTGATTTGAAACTGCTGCGCTCTGAATTAATCGCCATGCTGGAGGATATCCAACACGGTTCATTTATGGCCGAACGCGTTCCTGATTCGTGTCGTAAACTGTGTGATATCGCCATTTCCGGCAATGGAGAACCGACCAGTTGCGCCGCCTTCAATCAGGTAGTGACAGTGATTATTGATGTCATGCAACAGTTCAATCTGTCGATTCCACTGCGTCTGATCACCAACGGTTCCTATGTGCATAAAGCGCATGTGCAGCAAGGTCTTGCGCACATGGCCGAACATCATGGCGAAGTATGGATCAAGGTAGACTGCGTCACCGATGCTGGCATTCAGCGCATCAACGGCATCAAACTCGATGCTGCACGATTACGCCAGCAGGTCGAATCCGTAGCCGGAATTTGCCCGACCCGGATTCAGACTTGTATGGCCGCCTGGGATGGGCAGCCGCCCACCGAACATGAGCTAACAGCCTATCTCGATTTTCTTAATGATTTGAAACGGGATGCCGTGCCGATTCTTGGCGTCCTGCTCTATGGCTTAGCGCGTCCTTCCTTACAAGATGAAGCCGTCCATCTCAGCCCTCTGGATGGCACATGGATGCAACTCATCGCCGAACGCATCCGCCAGACCGGCATTGAGGTAAAGCTGTCCCTCTAAAAGTCGTCCAGCATAGTTTCGAGTTTTTCCACATCGACAAGCATTTTTCCACGCCCTTCGCACTGCACCAGAATACCATCCTTTTTCAACTGACTGACAGCGCGGGAAACAGTCTCACGACTGGTCGATAGCTGATCGGCCAGCAACTGATGGGTTGGCAACACCGTGCTGTAGCAGCCATTGCTATTGGGATGGCTGAAACGCAGACAGTGATCCACCAGATAGGCATACAAACGATGCGGCACATCCATGCTGCTGATACGCTCCAGCATACGGCTGGTTTTGCGCAATCGGGCGGCAATTTCTGTCAATAATTTCAGCGCAATGCCCGGTTGTTCCATTAACAACTGCACCAGATCACACCTGCGTATATTGGCAAATGTAGAATCCTGCATGGTGGTCACATTGGCTGAACGGGGCTGCTCATCCAGCAGCGACATTTCACCAAAAAATGAACCTTTGCCGAGCAGCGCCAGGACCACTTCGCGTCCGTCCACGGAATAGGTGGATACCTTCACCTCACCATTCAGAATAACGTACATCGAATCGCCCGGATCAAATTCCTGCACCACAATGCTCTTTTTGCAAATCTCAATACTGCTGGTCAGCGCCGCAATCGATGCCAGTTCCTGCTCATTCAATTCGGAGAACAGCGGCACCTTTTTCAACATATCAATCATTTCCATTGCTATCTCCATCCACGTTGAGGCTAAGTTCATCATTGCGCATCAACGAAACGGGCCATACCGCCGTCAGGCACGCGCCCAGATGCGGCCGCATTTGTTGCAAGGCAACATCGATTCGTTCGCTGGTATCAATAGCCTCGATTAACAAGGGAAGATCGCTGGACAGAGCCAGAAACGAGGTGGAATGCACCGCCCCATGTGACCCCATACCTTCAATGCCGCGCACCACCGAAACCCCTCGCAACCCGGCATCCCGACACAGGCCAAGAATCGCTTCCATAGCCGGTTTACCATCAATGCGACTGGATTCTGTCAGATAAATTCGCAGACATGAGCCTTCAATCATAATGCCCTCCATGGATCACGGATGATAACTTACTGATGCTGCGCGCGCATGCAAGAATTCACGCACTGAAAATCCACTCAAGGCGGGTTTGTATCGGGGATCAGTATCGGGGATCAACTTTTAATTCAATTCTGTGAATGGGAGGCTAGCACCCGTTTGAGCCAGAAATAGCCACATAAAGCTGAGAGTAGAGAAGCAATAATAATACCCAGCCGTTCATCAAAAAACATATTTTTCCCGCTGCTTTCAAACGCCAGAGAGCCGATAAACAGGCTCATGGTGAAACCGATACCGCAAAGCAATGCCGCACCGTACAGCGCCGCCCAGTTGACACCCCTGGGTAGCGTGGCAAAGCCCGCTTTCACAGCCAGCCAGGCAAAGGTAAACACACCCAGTTGTTTGCCGATAAACAGACCCAGCGCAATGCCGAATGTTACCGGATGCAATACATCATCCATACTTACCAGACCGAGATCAACGCCAGCATTGGCAAAGGCAAACAGGGGCAATACGCCAAATGCCACGATGCCGTGCAAATCCCGCTCCAGCGAACGCAGCGGCGAAGGTTCCCCCTTTCGGGCTGGCGTCAGGGGGATAAACAGAGCCAGCACAACGCCGGCCAGCGTGGCATGCACGCCGGATTTCAATACGGCCACCCACATGATCAGGCCGATCAGGAGATAAGGCAGCTTTAGGCCGATATGAAATCGATTCAGCGCTGCCAATAAGACGATGCAGACAGCGGCAATGATCAGGCTGATGCTGTTGATATCAGCACTGTAAAAGATGGCGATAATAATAATCGCCCCGACATCATCAAAAATCGCCAGCGATACCAGAAAGGTTTTCAGCGCCAGCGGCACGCGCGAGCCCAGCAGCGTCAGCACGCCGAGTGCAAAGGCGATATCGGTTGCTGTCGGAATAGCCCAACCAGCCATAGCGATCGCATCGCCCCGGTTGATCAGCATATAAATCACTGCCGGCGCAATCATGCCGCCCAATGCCGCAACCGCAGGCAGCGTAATCGCACCGGCCCCGGAGAGTTCTCCGACCAGCATTTCCCGTTTTAATTCCAGTCCGACGATAAAGAAAAAGATTGCCATCAAACCATCGTTAATCCACAGCAACAACGGTTTATCAATCATCAAAGACCCGATACCCACGTGCAACGGCGTATCCAATAACAGATTGTAATAGTACGAGAACGGCGAATTTGCCAGAATAAAGGCGCACAGGCCGGCTGCAATCAACACGATGCCGCCCGCCGATTCCAGTCTCAAAAAGGATCTGATAGCAGAAATCATGCGCGGCATCATGCCCCGCAGCCATGAAAACGCAATGAAACCAGCTAAAGTATCAAGTCAACAGCAGCTCACGCAAAGCCGCCAAGAGAAACAAACCCAACCAGTTTTTGGTTTTCCTTTGCGTTCTTTGCGGCTTTGCGCGCCATGCCTTTACATGCCATGTCTATCAACCGCCTTCGCTGCTAGCCTTTTGCCCATGATGCAGCACGCCACACCGGAAACTATGCCGATATACGACTGGCCAACATACCGACCAGCGCTAAATCCTGCCCCGCAGTTGCCGATGAGCAAAACCGAAATGGATGCGCTGGGTTGGGATAGCTGCGATATTATTATCGTCACTGGCGATGCCTATATCGATCATCCGAGTTTCGGCATGGGCGTGATTGGACGCGTGCTGGAGGCGCAGGGTTTTCGCGTTGGCATCATCAGCCAGCCGGACTGGAAATCAGCAGATGATTTTCGCACACTCGGCCAACCCAATCTCTTTTTTGGCATTACTGCCGGCAATATGGATTCAATGGTCAATCATTATACCTCCGAACGCCGTATTCGCTCCGATGATGCCTATACGGCAGGCGGTGTAGCTGGCCAACGCCCTGATCGCGCCGTCACCGTTTATGCCCAGCGAGCCCGCGAAGCGTTCAAGGGCGTTCCGGTGATCATCGGCAGCATCGAAGCATCATTGCGCCGTATCGCCCATTACGATTACTGGTCGGATACGGTGCGCCGCTCCGTGCTACCTGATTCCAAGGCTGATATGCTGGTTTTCGGCAATGCCGAGCGCCAGATCATCGAAGTTGCCCACCGCTTAGCCGCCGGTGAATCCATCAAGGCGATGACCGATTTGCGCGGCACGGCCATCATGCGAAACAGTGTGCCGACTGGGTTCAGCGAAATCGATTCGAGCGAACTCGATACGCCCGGCGCATTGATTGAACACGCTGACCCGTATGCCATGAACAGCAGCGAAAATTGCACCACCGCCGACAAACCAACGCTCCCCGAAGTCGTCAGCATTCCAATCGCTCACCTGAAATTGAATCGCGCCACCACGGTTATTCGCCTGCCCTGCTTTGAAGCAGTCAAAGCTGATCCTGTGCTCTACGCCCATGCTTCCCGTCTGATGCATCTGGAAACCAATCCGGGCAATGCGCGAGCGCTGGTACAGCGCCATGGCAACCGTGATGTCTGGCTCAACCCGCCTGCGATTCCGCTAAACACGAAAGAGATGGATGCCGTGTTCGATCTGCCCTATTCGCGTCTACCGCATCTTTCCTACGGCAAGGCGCGCATCCCTGCTTATGAGATGATCAAACATTCGGTGAACATCATGCGCGGCTGTTTCGGTGGCTGCACCTTCTGCTCGATCACCGAACACGAAGGCCGCATCATCCAGAATCGTTCGGAAAATTCGATTATCCGCGAGATTGAAAACATCCGCGACAAGACACCCGGCTTTGCCGGCACCATTTCCGACCTCGGCGGCCCGACGGCTAATATGTATCGACTGGCCTGCAAGTCGCCCGACATCGAAGCAGCCTGCCGCAGACCCTCCTGCGTGTTTCCCGGCATCTGCAAGAATCTCAATACCGACCACGCCCCGCTCATCCAGCTCTATCGCCGGGCTCGTCAGTTGCGCGGCATCAAACGCATCTTTATCGCTTCGGGTCTGCGTTATGATCTGGCCGTCGAATCGCCCGAATATATTCAGGAACTGGCCACCCATCATGTTGGCGGTTATCTTAAGATAGCGCCGGAACATACTGAAAATGAGCCATTATCAAAAATGATGAAGCCGGGCATTGGCAGCTTTGAACGATTCAGAAAGATGTTTGATGCCGCCTCGAAAAAAGCAGGTAAAAAGCAATATCTGATCCCCTATTTTATCGCCGCCCATCCCGGCACGACGGATGAAGATATGCTCAATCTAGCCCTGTGGCTGAAAGCCAACCATTTCAAACCTGATCAGGTGCAGGCCTTTTTACCCTCGCCAATGGCAACTGCTTCGGCCATGTATTATTCAGGCAGGAACCCGTTACGAAAGATCAGGAAAAACAGCGAATCCGTTTTCACGCCGAAACGAAAAAAGCAACGCGATTTGCACAAAGCATTGTTACGTTACCACGATCCGGCCAACTGGGGGCTGATCCGAGATGGGCTCAAAAAAATGGGTCGAACTGACCTGATCGGAAGCAAAGCCGAATGTCTTGTGCCTGCAACCCGCTATACCGGCAGAAACAGTGGGCGCGATTTAGTACGCCCTGTTCATCGAAACAAACGCCACCGAAGGCGCTAAAGATACAGGGCAATCGCATAACCGCGCCAGCGCATTCATGTACTCAAAGCATTCACGCATAAAATTGCACTTACGATTTGAATTCAGGCGTGCTGCATGCAACATTAGGTGAGAGAGCGTCCTGGAAATGTATATGACGGCAAAATGGTGAGTTTACCATTTCGTTACTCAATCGTTGGGTGTGCGTAACGCGACCTAAGTCGCTATTCAGTTCACCACTGACATAGTGCAACAGTAGCGCGGCTAAAGCCGCACCTCCAGATTGGATGAAGCATTGCAATGCTTCACGGAGTCACTTTTAAAATATGCACCCACTTTCCACCGTGTTTGATTTTCAGACGCCCGCGCACCTTTAAACCCAGCGCCTTTTCACAGACCTGATCCGGCACCATGACGGCGATACGCCAGCCGGAGAAATGCTGTCTGAACACCTCACCCAGACTGGCATAGATCCCCTTCACATCGCCTTTGACGCGCTCGCCATAGGGCGGGTTGCAGATCATCAAGCCCGGCGCTGTGATTTGCTCAGGCAGGCGCATTTTGCGCACATCCAGACGTTGGAACGTAATCAGATCAGCCACGTCAGCCTTAGCCGCGTTGTCTTGCGCCTGTTTTAGAATACCGGCATCAAGCTCGCTGGCCATGATGCTGGCGGGATGGTCTGATTTCATGGCGAGGGCTTTCTCAAGGGCGCGCTGCCAGCGTTTTTCTTTTAACGATGGCCAGTGAACAAAGGGAAACGCATGATCCAGTCCTGAGGCGCGTTTTTCAGCTATCCAGGCTGCCTCAATGGCAAAGGTGCCGGAGCCGCACATCGGGCTTAATAACGGCTCATCCGGTTGCCAATCCATCCATTGCAATATCGCGGCAGCAATGGTTTCGCGCACCGGCGCTTTGCCGGAATGCATGCGATAACCGCGCCGGTCTAACCTGTCGCCCGATGTATCCAGGCTGATGGTGCATTGATTATTGTCGATGCGCAGCAATACCTGCTGTTCAACAGCCGGGCCCCGAGCATCAAAACCCAGACGATCAGCAATGGCATCGGACACGGCCATCTCCGCCCGGCCTGAATGCATCAGTTTGGAGTGACTGCATGAAACGCGCACAGACACAGACGTATCTGTGCCAATATACTGTTCCCATGCCACTTTTTTACTTTTGTTATACAACTCGGGGAATGACATGGCGCGAAACGAAGCCAACCGAATCAGAATGCGTGTGCATACCCGGCTGCGCAGATTGATGCGGAACAGGCCATCCATGCTGGCACTGAACGATACGCCGCCCTCAGCCACCTGCACATCATGCGCAGCCAAGGCGTTTAATTCATCGGCGGCGATGGCCTCCAGGCCGGGTACGACCACAGCATAACAGTTTAATTTTTCCATCCGCGCAGCTTACCCGATTTCTGCACCGCAGGCGCTAATAGTCTGCGTTCCCGAACATTATTTGGGCGCGATCGGGGTCAGCTTCCAGATATCGCGGTTGTAGTCCTGCATGGTGCGATCAGTGGAAAACTTGCCGCTGTAGGCAGTATTATAGATGCTCATGCGAACCCAGTGCTGCTGATCCTGATAAGCCTCAGCCGCACGCTGCTGGGCATCGACATAAGAACGGAAATCAGCCGCCACCATCCACGGATCATTGGCATTGCGAATAGCGCCGACAATGCCGGAAAACAGACCCGGCTCAAACTGGCTGAAGTGACCGCATTCCAGCAAATTCATTACCCGAGATAAATCCTCGTCGGCAGCAATCATGCCGTTCGGATCATAATGGCCATGCAGCGCTTCGACTTCTGCCGCATCCATGCCGAACAGGAAGAAATTTTCATCCCCTACTTCTTCGCGAATTTCAATATTGGCACCATCCAGCGTGCCGATGGTCATCGCACCGTTCATCATAAACTTCATATTGCCGGTGCCGGACGCTTCCTTGCCGGCAGTGGAAATCTGCTCGGACAGATCGGCTGCAGGCGCAATAACTTCCATAGCGGATACGCGATAATTCGGGAAGAACACCACTTTCAGCTTGTCACCCACATCCGGATCGTTATTCACCACATCGGTGGGATCCCCGGGTACCGAGCTCGAATTCGCCCTATAGTGAGTCGTATTACAATTCACTGGCCGTCGTTTTACAACGTCGTGACTGGGAAAACCCTGGCGTTACCCAACTTAATCGCCTTGCAGCACATCCCCCTTTCGCCAGCTGGCGTAATAGCGAAGAGGCCCGCACCGATCGCCCTTCCCAACAGTTGCGCAGCTGAATGGCGAATGGCGCCTGATGCGGTATTTTCTCCTTACGCATCTGTGCGGTATTTCACACCGCATATGGTGCACTCTCAGTACAATCTGCTCTGATGCCGCATAGTTAAGCCAGCCCCGACACCCGCCAACACCCGCTGACGCGAACCCCTTGCGGCCGCATCGAATATAACTTCGTATAATGTATGCTATACGAAGTTATTAGCGATGAGCTCGGACTTCCATTGTTCATTCCACGGACAAAAACAGAGAAAGGAAACGACAGAGGCCAAAAAGCTCGCTTTCAGCACCTGTCGTTTCCTTTCTTTTCAGAGGGTATTTTAAATAAAAACATTAAGTTATGACGAAGAAGAACGGAAACGCCTTAAACCGGAAAATTTTCATAAATAGCGAAAACCCGCGAGGTCGCCGCCCCGTAACCTGTCGGATCACCGGAAAGGACCCGTAAAGTGATAATGATTATCATCTACATATCACAACGTGCGTGGAGGCCATCAAACCACGTCAAATAATCAATTATGACGCAGGTATCGTATTAATTGATCTGCATCAACTTAACGTAAAAGCAACTTCAGACAATACAAATCAGCGACACTGAATACGGGGCAACCTCATGTCCGAGCTCGCGAGCTCGTCGACAGCGACACACTTGCATCGGATGCAGCCCGGTTAACGTGCCGGCACGGCCTGGGTAACCAGGTATTTTGTCCACATAACCGTGCGCAAAATGTTGTGGATAAGCAGGACACAGCAGCAATCCACAGCAGGCATACAACCGCACACCGAGGTTACTCCGTTCTACAGGTTACGACGACATGTCAATACTTGCCCTTGACAGGCATTGATGGAATCGTAGTCTCACGCTGATAGTCTGATCGACAATACAAGTGGGACCGTGGTCCCAGACCGATAATCAGACCGACAACACGAGTGGGANTCGTGGTCCCAGACTAATAATCAGACCGACGATACGAGTGGGACCGTGGTCCCAGACTAATAATCAGACCGACGATACGAGTGGGACCGTGGTTCCAGACTAATAATCAGACCGACGATACGAGTGGGACCGTGGTCCCAGACTAATAATCAGACCGACGATACGAGTGGGACCANTGGTCCCAGACTAATAATCAGACCGACGATACGAGTGGGACCGTGGTCCCAGTCTNGATTATCAGACCGACGATACGAGTGGGACCGTGGTCCCAGACTAATAATCAGACCGACGATACGAGTGGGACCGTGGTCCCAGACTAATAATCAGACCGACGATACGAGTGGGACCGTGGTCCCAGTCTGATTATCAGACCGACGATACAAGTGGAACAGTGGGCCCAGAGAGAATATTCAGGCCAGTTATGCTTTCTGGCCTGTAACAAAGGACATTAAGTAAAGACAGATAAACGTAGACTAAAACGTGGTCGCATCAGGGTGCTGGCTTTTCAAGTTCCTTAAGAATGGCCTCAATTTTCTCTATACACTCAGTTGGAACACGAGACCTGTCCAGGTTAAGCACCATTTTATCGCCCTTATACAATACTGTCGCTCCAGGAGCAAACTGATGTCGTGAGCTTAAACTAGTTCTTGATGCAGATGACGTTTTAAGCACAGAAGTTAAAAGAGTGATAACTTCTTCAGCTTCAAATATCACCCCAGCTTTTTTCTGCTCATGAAGGTTAGATGCCTGCTGCTTAAGTAATTCCTCTTTATCTGTAAAGGCTTTTTGAAGTGCATCACCTGACCGGGCAGATAGTTCACCGGGGTGAGAAAAAAGAGCAACAACTGATTTAGGCAATTTGGCGGTGTTGATACAGCGGGTAATAATCTTACGTGAAATATTTTCCGCATCAGCCAGCGCAGAAATATTTCCAGCAAATTCATTCTGCAATCGGCTTGCATAACGCTGACCACGTTCATAAGCACTTGTTGGGCGATAATCGTTACCCAATCTGGATAATGCAGCCATCTGCTCATCATCCAGCTCGCCAACCAGAACACGATAATCACTTTCGGTAAGTGCAGCAGCTTTACGACGGCGACTCCCATCGGCAATTTCTATGACACCAGATACTCTTCGACCGAACGCCGGTGTCTGTTNGACCAGTCAGTAGAAAAGAAGGGATGAGATCATNCCAGTGCGTCCTCAGTAAGCAGCTCCTGGTCACGTTCATTACCTGACCATACCCGAGAGGTCTTCTCAACACTATCACCCCGGAGCACTTCAAGAGTAAACTTCACATCCCGACCACATACAGGCAAAGTAATGGCATTACCGCGAGCCATTACTCCTACGCGCGCAATTAACGAATCCACCATCGGGGCAGCTGGTGTCGATAACGAAGTATCTTCAACCGGTTGAGTATTGAGCGTATGTTTTGGAATAACAGGCGCACGCTTCATTATCTAATCTCCCAGCGTGGTTTAATCAGACGATCGAAAATTTCATTGCAGACAGGTTCCCAAATAGAAAGAGCATTTCTCCAGGCACCAGTTGAAGAGCGTTGATCAATGGCCTGTTCAAAAACAGTTCTCATCCGGATCTGACCTTTACCAACTTCATCCGTTTCACGTACAACATTTTTTAGAACCATGCTTCCCCAGGCATCCCGAATTTGCTCCTCCATCCACGGGGACTGAGAGCCATTACTATTGCTGTATTTGGTAAGCAAAATACGTACATCAGGCTCGAACCCTTTAAGATCAACGTTCTTGNAGCAGATCACGAAGCATATCGAAAAACTNGCAGTGCGGAGGTGTAGTCAAACAACTCAGCAGGCGTGGGAACNAATCAGCACATCAGCAGCACATACGACATTAATCGTGCCGATACCCANGGTTAGGCGCGCTGTCAATAACTATGACATCATAGTCATGAGCAACAGTTTCAATGGCCAGTCGGAGCATCAGGTGTGGATCGGTGGGCAGTTTACCTTCATCAAATTTGCCCATTAACTCAGTTTCAATACGGTGCAGAGCCAGACAGGAAGGAATAATGTCAAGCCCCGGCCAGCAAGTGGGCTTTATTGCATAAGTGACATCGNNCTTTTCCCCAAGATAGAAAGGCAGGAGAGTGTCTTCTGCATGAATATGAAGATCTGGTACCCATCCGTGATACATTGAGGCTGTTCCCTGGGGGTCGTTACCTTCCACGAGCAAAACACGTAGCCCCTTCAGAGCCAGATCCTGAGCAAGATGAACAGAAACTGAGGTTTTGTAAACGCCACCTTTATGGGCAGCAACCCCGATCACCGGTGGAAATACGTCTTCAGCACGTCGCAATCGCGTACCAAACACATCACGCATATGATTAATTTGTTCAATTGTATAACCAACACGTTGCTCAACCCGTCCTCGAATTTCCATATCCGGGTGCGGTAGTCGCCCTGCTTTCTCGGCATCTCTGATAGCCTGAGAAGAAACCCCAACTAAATCCGCTGCTTCACCTATTCTCCAGCGCCGGGTTATTTTCCTCGCTTCCGGGCTGTCATCATTAAACTGTGCAATGGCGATAGCCTTCGTCATTTCATGACCAGCGTTTATGCACTGGTTAAGTGTTTCCATGAGTTTCATTCTGAACATCCTTTAATCATTGCTTTGCGTTTTTTTATTAAATCTTGCAATTTACTGCAAAGCAACAACAAAATCGCAAAGTCATCAAAAAACCGCAAAGTTGTTTAAAATAAGAGCAACACTACAAAAGGAGATAAGAAGAGCACATACCTCAGTCACTTATTATCACTAGCGCTCGCCGCAGCCGTGTAACCGAGCATAGCGAGCGAACTGGCGAGGAAGCAAAGAAGAACTGTTCTGTCAGATAGCTCTTACGCTCAGCGCAAGAAGAAATATCCACCGTGGGAAAAACTCCAGGTAGAGGTACACACGCGGATAGCCAATTCAGAGTAATAAACTGTGATAATCAACCCTCATCAATGATGACGAACTAACCCCCGATATCAAGTCACATGACGAAGGGAAAGAGAAGGAAATCAACTGTGACAAACTGCCCTCAAATTTGGCTTCCTTAAAAATTACAGTTCAAAAAGTATGAGAAAATCCATGCAGGCTGAAGGAAACAGCAAAACTGTGACAAATTACCCTCAGTAGGTCAGAACAAATGTGACGAACCACCCTCAAATCTGTGACAGATAACCCTCAGACTATCCTGTCGTCATGGAAGTGATATCGCGGAAGGAAAATACGATATGAGTCGTCTGGCGGCCTTTCTTTTTCTCAATGTATGAGAGGCGCATTGGAGTTCTGCTGTTGATCTCATTAACACAGACCTGCAGGAAGCGGCGGCGGAAGTCAGGCATACGCTGGTAACTTTGAGGCAGCTGGTAACGCTCTATGATCCAGTCGATTTTCAGAGAGACGATGCCTGAGCCATCCGGCTTACGATACTGACACAGGGATTCGTATAAACGCATGGCATACGGATTGGTGATTTCTTTTGTTTCACTAAGCCGAAACTGCGTAAACCGGTTCTGTAACCCGATAAAGAAGGGAATGAGATATGGGTTGATATGTACACTGTAAAGCCCTCTGGATGGACTGTGCGCACGTTTGATAAACCAAGGAAAAGATTCATAGCCTTTTNCATCGCCGGCATCCTCTTCAGGGCGATAAAAANCCACTTCCTTCCCCGCGAAACTCTTCAATGCCTGCCGTATATCCTTACTGGCTTCCGCAGAGGTCAATCCGAATATTTCAGCATATTTAGCAACATGGATCTCGCAGATACCGTCATGTTCCTGTAGGGTGCCATCAGATTTTCTGATCTGGTCAACGAACAGATACAGCATACGTTTTNGATCCCGGGAGAGACTATATGCCGCCTCAGTGAGGTCGTTTGACTGGACGATTCGCGGGCTATTTTTACGTTTCTTGTGATTGATAACCGCTGTTTCCGCCATGACAGATCCATGTGAAGTGTGACAAGTTTTTAGATTGTCACACTAAATAAAAANGAGTCAATAAGCAGGGATAACTTTGTGAAAAAACAGCTTCTTCTGAGGGCAATTTGTCACAGGGTTAAGGGCAATTTGTCACAGACAGGACTGTCATTTGAGGGTGATTTGTCACACTGAAAGGGCAATTTGTCACAACACCTTCTCTAGAACCAGCATGGATAAAGGCCTACAAGGCGCTCTAAAAAAGAAGATCTAAAANCTATAAAAANANTAATTATAAAANTATCCCCGTGGATAAGTGGATAACCCCAAGGGAAGTTTTTNCAGGCATCGTGTGTAAGCAGAATATATAAGTGCTGTTCCCTGGTGCTTCCTCGCTCACTCGACCGGGAGGGTTCGAGAAGGGGGGNCACCCCCCTTCGGCGTGCGCGGTCACGCGCACAGGGCGCAGCCCTGGTTAAAAACAAGGTTTATAAATATTGGTTTAAAAGCAGGTTAAAAGACAGGTTAGCGGTGGCCGAAAAACGGGCGGAAACCCTTGCAAATGCTGGATTTTCTGCCTGTGGACAGCCCCTCAAATGTCAATAGGTGCGCCCCTCATCTGTCAGCACTCTGCCCCTCAAGTGTCAAGGATCGCGCCCCTCATCTGTCAGTAGTCGCGCCCCTCAAGTGTCAATACCGCAGGGCACTTATCCCCAGGCTTGTCCACATCATCTGTGGGAAACTCGCGTAAAATCAGGCGTTTTCGCCGATTTGCGAGGCTGGCCAGCTCCACGTCGCCGGCCGAAATCGAGCCTGCCCCTCATCTGTCAACGCCGCGCCGGGTGAGTCGGCCCCTCAAGTGTCAACGTCCGCCCCTCATCTGTCAGTGAGGGCCAAGTTTTCCGCGAGGTATCCACAACGCCGGCGGCCGGCCGCGGTGTCTCGCACACGGCTTCGACGGCGTTTCTGGCGCGTTTGCAGGGCCATAGACGGCCGCCAGCCCAGCGGCGAGGGCAACCAGCCGAGGGCTTCGCCCTGTCGCTCGACTGCGGCGAGCACTACTGGCTGTAAAAGGACAGACCACATCATGGTTCTGTGTTCATTAGGTTGTTCTGTCCATTGCTGACATAATCCGCTCCACTTCAACGTAACACCGCACGAAGATTTCTATTGTTCCTGAAGGCATATTCAAATCGTTTTCGTTACCGCTTGCAGGCATCATGACAGAACACTACTTCCTATAAACGCTACACAGGCTCCTGAGATTAATAATGCGGATCTCTACGATAATGGGAGATTTTCCCGACTGTTTCGTTCGCTTCTCAGTGGATAACAGCCAGCTTCTCTGTTTAACAGACAAAAACAGCATATCCACTCAGTTCCACATTTCCATATAAAGGCCAAGGCATTTATTCTCAGGATAATTGTTTCAGCATCGCAACCGCATCAGACTCCGGCATCGCAAACTGCACCCGGTGCCGGGCAGCCACATCCAGCGCAAAAACCTTCGTGTAGACTTCCGTTGAACTGATGGACTTATGTCCCATCAGGCTTTGCAGAACTTTCAGCGGTATACCGGCATACAGCATGTGCATCGCATAGGAATGGCGGAACGTATGTGGTGTGACCGGAACAGAGAACGTCACACCGTCAGCAGCAGCGGCGGCAACCGCCTCCCCAATCCAGGTCCTGACCGTTCTGTCCGTCACTTCCCAGATCCGCGCTTTCTCTGTCCTTCCTGTGCGACGGTTACGCCGCTCCATGAGCTTATCGCGAATAAATACCTGTGACGGAAGATCACTTCGCAGAATAAATAAATCCTGGTGTCCCTGTTGATACCGGGAAGCCCTGGGCCAACTTTTGGCGAAAATGAGACGTTGATCGGCACGTAAGAGGTTCCAACTTTCACCATAATGAAATAAGATCACTACCGGGCGTATTTTTTGAGTTATCGAGATTTTCAGGAGCTAAGGAAGCTAAAATGGAGAAAAAAATCACTGGATATACCACCGTTGATATATCCCAATGGCATCGTAAAGAACATTTTGAGGCATTTCAGTCAGTTGCTCAATGTACCTATAACCAGACCGTTCAGCTGGATATTACGGCCTTTTTAAAGACCGTAAAGAAAAATAAGCACAAGTTTTATCCGGCCTTTATTCACATTCTTGCCCGCCTGATGAATGCTCATCCGGAATTTCGTATGGCAATGAAAGACGGTGAGCTGGTGATATGGGATAGTGTTCACCCTTGTTACACCGTTTTCCATGAGCAAACTGAAACGTTTTCATCGCTCTGGAGTGAATACCACGACGATTTCCGGCAGTTTCTACACATATATTCGCAAGATGTGGCGTGTTACGGTGAAAACCTGGCCTATTTCCCTAAAGGGTTTATTGAGAATATGTTTTTCGTCTCAGCCAATCCCTGGGTGAGTTTCACCAGTTTTGATTTAAACGTGGCCAATATGGACAACTTCTTCGCCCCCGTTTTCACCATGGGCAAATATTATACGCAAGGCGACAAGGTGCTGATGCCGCTGGCGATTCAGGTTCATCATGCCGTTTGTGATGGCTTCCATGTCGGCAGAATGCTTAATGAATTACAACAGTACTGCGATGAGTGGCAGGGCGGGGCGTAATTTTTTTAAGGCAGTTATTGGTGCCCTTAAACGCCTGGTTGCTACGCCTGAATAAGTGATAATAAGCGGATGAATGGCAGAAATTCGATGATAAGCTGTCAAACATGAGAATTGGTCGACGGCCCGGGCGGCCGCAAGGGGTTCGCGTTGGCCGATTCATTAATGCAGCATTCACGATGATTACCAGGGCCAACCCTGTCAACGTCATCATAATGATAAAACGGTGAGAACCAGGATCAACATTAAATAATAAACCGGCCAGCATACTGATTAAAAACATCGCGCCCGCAGTGCTGAACACGATGATAATGGCATATACAGGAACTAAACTTGCAACGACAATCGCCACCAAAGAGAGTAAAAACAGATATATTACGCCCGCGATGGCGGCATTTATCTTGTTGATATCCTTACTTAAGCCATACATACAAAGTAATAATAACCCTATGGCGACATACATTGGTGGTGAATCATATTTGGTTGCCGTAATTTCGATATACTTAGCTCCCCA